>Ga0209373_10004018_pt1 | contig 13008 bp, 11 predicted proteins | sample Higcelweek5metaG_FD_187173 | JGI IMG/M metagenome (GOLD analysis project Ga0209373, IMG submission 187173) | Freshwater pond sediment microbial communities from the University of Edinburgh, under environmental carbon perturbations - High... | ecosystem: Environmental > Aquatic > Freshwater >...
TCCTCTACTGTCTTAACACCCTTTTCTTCGTTCAGAAAAGCCTGTGCCTCCTGCTCGATGGTCTGATCAGTCTCTTGAAGCATGATTATTTCCGCAAGTGCATCGAGACCTTTTTCCTTTGCTATTGTCGCTTTTGTCCTTCTCTTTGGTCTGTATGGACGATATAAGTCATCCACTACCATTAATGTCTCCGCAGACAGAATCTGTGCCTTCAATTCTGCCGTCAACTTGCCTTGCTCCTCTATGCTTGAGAGCACCTGCGATTTCTTATCTTCTAAATTACGCAGATACATAAGTCTTTCATGCAAATCACGTAAAACCTCATCATTCAGGGATCCTGTCACCTCTTTACGGTACCGTGAAATAAAAGGGATTGTATTCCCTTCATCAATTAGTTTGATGGTTTCCTCCACTTGCCATTTTTCAATTTTCAGCTCTTCCTTCAATTTTAAAGCAATATCCATCTTAATACCTCTTTTATCTATTTTTTTATAGTATACATGGATGACAATATAAATTCAATGCTTGAAATCTTTGTAGAACCGCTATTATTGTACTTTCTGTAACATTATGCTATAATATTTATAATAAATAACTTTGAAAATTGAATATTTTTAAGGTTATGCTTCCTATGATATGATTGAAAGTGAGAAAACTTATGGATAACCAATATACAAATAATGATGAGGTCAAAAAAGCCAAAGCGGCATCAACTCTTGCTCTAGCCTCCATGATTTTTGGCATTATATCTATCTTTTCAACATTTTGTTGTCTGCCTTTTGTTTTTAGTGGCCTCGGTATTGCATTTGCTTTACTGTCGAAACGATCTGACTCAGAAATGCTACCACCTGCCAAAACTGGAATGATAACTTCCACAATTGGTGTGATCGCATCATTGATCATTAGTATTAGTATTGTCCTAATTTCATTAAGTACCTTAGCTTCAGAAAATTTGACGAAGGATGAATGGAATCAATATTATGATAATTACGAGGAGCAATATGGCATGGAAATGCCAGCGGATTCCTATGAAATATATCAGGATATTAAGAAATACTTTGGTTCTCCATCTGAACTATAAACAAGAATAATTAATACAACCTGTATTTATGTCGAAAAAGGGGGGCTTTTATGATTTCAGCTATTGGCTATCCTTACAATACCAGTTATAATTATGAAGCACAGACTTCACATGTAAAAAATCCTAGCGAATCTATACAGACTCAACCTGGCAAAAAATCTTCACCAGCAGAATGTCAGACTTGTGCGAATCGAAAATATAAGGATGGCTCTGATGAGATGGTCTCTTTTAAATCGGCTACGCACATATCTCCGGAAGCATCTGCGGGTAAAGTTATGGCACACGAGCAGGAGCATGTTGCCAATGCATATTCTAAAGCATCCCAAAATAATGGGAAAGTAATTTCTGCAAGTGTTTCTTTACAGACTGCAGTTTGCCCTGAATGTGGCCGTTCTTATATATCTGGCGGAACCACAAGAACACAACTTCAATATACAAATGAAGATAATTTATATCAAAAAAATAAGAAGGAATTGGATGGTATGGAGCTGCGTGGCATGAATATAGACATTGCTTGCTAATAATACGACCAATTGGAGTTAATAACATGAATCAGAAAAAATCATCAGCTGAATTAAAAAGTCTTGCAAAAGAGCAATTGCTCGGTAACTATAGTTCTATTTCAAGTGGATTGCTAATTATTCTTTCTATCTTCTTTGTTATATTTATGATTATTTTCGGTGTTATGAGCACTACTTTGATGACAGCAACACTTATAACGTCTGGCGGTATGCCAGCCTCCTCTACTTTTACAATGATAATATACTTTTTAGTACTATTTATTGTCATGATCCTATTTTATACAATGGAGATTGGGTTGGTCGTTATGGCTCTAAAGATATCACGTGGTGAAAAAACAGACCTAAAGGATATTTTCTTCTGTTTTATACATCATCCTGATAAAGTAATCATTATATATCTTATCACATTTTTTATGAGTCTTTTTGCATCAGCTCCTGCCATTATTGTTGATTTGATTTATGCATCAAAATTGGGAACTGGCTATTATGCATCTCCTTATTTTTTACTTTATTGTGTATTATATATCTTTTCACAGGTAATTACCGTAATGATTAGTCTGACATTTGGACTTAGTTACTTTTTCTATGCTGATGACCCATTGTTATCCTCTATTGAATGTATGCGGTTAAGTCGTACCTCCATGAACGGAAACAAGGGTCGATTATTCTATATTTCGCTTAGCTTCATTGGGTGGTACTTACTTATTTTCTTGTCTTGCGGTATTGCTTCTTTTTGGGTTTTACCATATGCCTTAACTGTTATCGCAAACTTTTATCGTGATATACTGGGTGAATTTGATGCTCCTGCAATGATAGACATAAATGAAGATTTTAAATAAAATAGTTTAAGCCCTAGCAATGCAAATTGCTAAGGCTTATTTTTATTTTACTTATGTTATTTTGTTACCATTTTCCCAAATCAATCTTCCAGCTCAAATGCATCATGGATTGCATTGACTGCTCTATCTACTTCACTTTCATCAATTAATACCGTAACCCTTATCTCTGAGGTTGATATCATGCTGATATTAATATTTGCATTAAAAAGGCATTCAAACATTTTTGCTGCTACACCTGGGTTGCTCATCATGCCAGCTCCCACGATGGATACTTTTGCTACCTGTTTTTTACATTTGATTTCCTGTGCAGTTAGTCTTTCCTTATTTTCTTCAAGTACAGCCACTGCCTCTTCTGTTGCATCTCCAGGAATCGTAAAAGTGATATCTTTAGAATTGTCACGTCCGATTGACTGCAGTATCATATCTACATTAATATTTGCCTTTGCCAGAGCATCAAACATTTTAAATGCCACACCTGGCTTATCGCTAAGTCCTATTACCGAAATCCTTGTTACATTATTATCGGCTGCCACACCGCTCACTAACATTCTCTCCACTTTCACTACCTCCTTAACAACTGTTCCTTCTGCTTCTGATAAACTTGAGCGTACCACTAATTGAACACCGTACTTCTTTGCCATTTCTACTGAACGGTTATGAAGAACACCTGCGCCAAGTGTAGCCAAATCAAGCATTTCATCATATGAAATTTCTTTTAGTTTTTTTGCTTTTTTTACAATACGAGGATCTGCTGTATATACCCCATCGACATCTGTAAATATCTCGCAGGAATCTGCATGTAAAGCAGCAGCAAGTGCTACAGCTGTAGTATCAGAACCGCCTCTCCCAAGTGTTGTGTAATCATCATACTTATTGACTCCTTGGAATCCCGTTACAATAACGATTTTTCTCTGATCAAGTTCATGACGAATTCTCTCTGTATCAATTCTCTTTAATCTTGCATTGCTGTATGTGGATGTCGTATGCATGACCACCTGGTATGCATTGAGTGAAACTGCTGGAACACCGAGTGCATTAATTGCCATTGCCATTAATGCTACCGAGGTCTGTTCGCCTGTTGTCAACAGCATATCCATCTCCCTCTTCGACGGATTGGGACTAATCTCCTTTGCCATGCTAATCAGAACATCTGTCTGTTTTCCCATGGCAGAAAGAACAACTACCACATCATTTCCTTCCTTGTAATCTCTGATGCAGCGATTAGCCACATTATAGATTCTCTCTTTGTAGGCAACCGAAGTGCCACCAAATTTCTTTACAACTAACATAATATCCTCCCATCTATTTCTGTTTTTCTTGCAAAAATATCTGCATCAATGTATGTCCAACTTCGACGTAATGACCAGCGCTTTTAGCCTCTTTCTCGTTATAGTGCCAAGTCTCAATCCGCTCCTTTGTACTATCATACAGCAGATATGGCACAGGATCGCTCGCATGTGTCCTAATACAAATCGGCGTCGGATGATCTGGCAATACTAGCATACGATAGTCTTCTCCTGAAGCATTCATTGCTTCTAGTATTGGTCTTATGATTCGCGCATCAAGATATTCTATTGCTTGTATCTTTCGTTCTATACTCCCTTGGTGACCCATCTCATCTGGTGCCTCAATATGCACATAGACAAAATCATAATCATCCTCGAGTACTGCTTTTACCGCAGCTTTTGCCTTTCCCTCATAATTGGTATGTAGTCCTCCATTGGCGCCCTCCACCTCTATCACGCCCATCTTAGCCCCAATCGCTATTCCTTTCAGCAAATCTACTGCTGATATGATTGCTCCTCGTTTTTGATATTTTTCTTCAAATGGTGAAAGCATCGGTTTTGTCCCTGCACCCCAAAACCAACAACAATTTGCTGGATTTAGGCCCTGCTTTTTTCGTTCAACATTAATTGGATGGTTTACAAGAATCTCATAACTTTTTTTCATCATCTCAATAAAATCCTGCTTGGCTGGTAAATATTCACCGATGACCCTGCCAAGAATATCATGAGGTTGTGTCAACTCTACTACTATATCAGGCACTATATATTTCTCATCCTTATGGATCGCTGCACCTCTCCATATAAGGCAGTGGCGATAACTTGTCCCTACATAAAATTGATACATCTCATTCTTTAAAGCATCACTTACTGCTTCAAGCAATACTGCACAGTCTTTCGTACTGATTTCACTAGAACTATGATCTATGATTGTCTTCTGTTCAAAAACATCTTCTTCCTCGGACAATGTAACAATATTGCAGCGGATTGCTATATCGTTATCCTCCATGGGTACACCAATACTGAGTGCCTCTAATGGTGAACGTCCAGAATAATACTCTTGCGGATTATATCCGAGCACGGATAAATTTGCTGTATCGGAACCCGGCTTCATTCCATCTGGTATCGTATGTACGAGTCCGATTTCTGACTTTGTAGCCATGTTATCCATAGTGGGCGTAACAGCATACTCGAGGGGTGTCTTGTTCCCTAGACTTTCAATTGGCTCATCCGCCATACCATCTCCCAGTATTACTATATATTTCATATTTGCGGCTCCTTAGATTTGATTTCTTCACATGAATAATACTATTACACTATACGAATCATTCCGATAATATTATCCATCTTTTCTGCTGCTTCCTTATATTCCTTCTCAGACATAATTCCTGTTATAAAAGCAATCTCATCCTGATTACCTTCCAATGTGATCGCATCTAGCGGTCCAAATATCTCTTCACATTTTTTCAGGCACTCCTCTTTTGTTCCTTTGACACGAACAAAAAATCTGCGCTCAGCATGCTCAATACTGGTAAGTTCTAGTTTCTTACTACTCCAGAAAGACATTACGTTCCTGTGCAAATGTCTGGTTGCATCCACAACATCCGCCATGACCGCGCTAGCAGTAGGGAGCTTCCCTGCGCCACTTCCATAAAACATAGTATCTCCGAGTACATTACCATTTACAAAAATTCCATTAAATACGTTATTAACACTAAACAATGGATGTGACCTGCTAATCATAAATGGAGCCACGAGCGCATAAAAATTATCTCCCTCACGCTTGCTAGACGCAAGCAATTTAATAGCAAATCCAAGTTTATTTGCATAAACAATATCTCGTGCAGTTATTTTTGCGATTCCTTCTGTATAAATATCTTCAAAATCAACATGATTTCCAAATGCCAATGAAGAAAGTATCGCAATTTTTCTGCTGGAATCATATCCATTTATATCCGAATCAGGATTACGTTCTGCATATCCCAGCTCCTGTGCTTTCTTGAGCGCTTCGCCAAATTCCCATCCTTCATCAGCCATCTTGCTCAATATATAGTTTGTCGTGCCGTTTAAGATACCTGTAATCTCATGTATTTCATCGGCTGTCATAGAAGAATTCAACGAACGTATAATTGGTATCCCTCCCCCTACACTTGCCTCAAATAAAAAATTAATATTCTTTTCTCTTGCAAGTGCTAACAGCTCAGGTCCATGTTTTGCCACAAGCTCTTTATTGGAGGTACAGACGCTTTTACCTGCCTCAAGAGATTTTTTCACAAATGTATATGCAGGCTCAACGCCTCCCATTACCTCTACGACAATTCTTACTTCTGCATCATTCAAAATAATATTGAAATCATGCACTAATTTTTCCTGTATCGGATCTCCTGGAAAATCACGTAAATCAAGCACATATTTTACTTGGATTTCTTCTCCTGCTTTTTTGTTAATACTATCCGAATTTGTATTTAATACCTCTACAACTCCAGAACCGATTGTACCATAACCTAATACTGCTATACTAACCATTTTAAATTCCCCTTTTCTATATCCTTTTCTTTATCTTATTATACAAACTACTCTTTTGCTAAAATTTTTACATAATGAACACCGTTTTGTTTTTCTATCATTGCAATCATTTTTGAAATATCTCCTGTCGTCGGTAACACCTGCACGCTTAAGCTAAGAGAGGCGACTGCATTAATGGGAATACTCTGATGTATTGTTAGGATATTAGCCCCATAAGAAGATACTATTTTTAGTACATCCGACAGTAATCCCGGTTTGTCATCCATCTGGAAGGTAAAGGTAATCGTTTTACCCTGTGTGTTATCATGAAATTGAAATACATCATCTCTGTACTTATAAAAAGAACTTCTACTAATGCCAATCTGATCTGTAGCTTCCTGGACCGTCAAGACTTTTTCTGTATCAAGAAGATGTTTTGCTTCAACAACTTTAAGTAACACTTCCGGCAACGCCTTTTGCTTTACTATATAATAACCGTTTTCGTCCGTCATAGTATCACCTCCTATGTCTTTGTGCCAAGAACATCTGCATTTAAGTGTCTTTAATGTGCGTACACATGTCTTCCACCGATGGATATGAGTTTAACATATGCAAAATAAAAATGCAAGCATTAGCTTGCACTTTTTAATATACATTCTTTTTATGATTTGCTTTCCGTGTTAATCCACCTCAAATACGCATTGATAAACGGATCTATATTGCCATTTAAGACACTATCTGCCTGCCCTACTTCCATATCTGTTCTATGGTCTTTTACAAGTGTATATGGCTGCAATACATAAGATCGTATTTGATTTCCCCATCCAATTTCCTTTACATCTCCACGAATATCAGACAATTTTTCTGCATTCAAATCTTTTTTTATCAGATACAGCTTTGCCCGCAGCATCTGCATTGCCTTATCCTTATTCATATGCTGTGAGCGTTCATTCTGACACTGTACTACTACACCGGTCGGGATATGTGTGATACGAATCGCTGATGATGTCTTATTAATATGCTGTCCGCCTGCACCACTACTTCGATATGTATCGATACGTAAATCGCCTTCATCAATATCAATATCCACATCCTCTTCTATTTCTGGCATAACATCTAGTGAAACAAATGAGGTCTGCCGTTTACCCTGTGCATTAAAAGGCGAGATGCGGACAAGTCTGTGGACCCCCTTCTCTGATTTTAAATATCCATAAGCATTTTCTCCGTTTAGCTGAAAAGTTACTGACTTAATGCCCGTCTCATCACCATCTAAATAATCTAGCACTTCTACAGAATACTCTTTTGCTTCTGCCCAGCGCGTATACATACGATATAGCATACTTGCCCAATCACAGCTCTCTGTTCCACCAGCACCAGCATTTAATTTTAGAATTGCATTATTCTTATCATATTCACCGGATAATAATGTGCCTATTCGCATTATCTCAAATCCAGTAACAAACTCATTAAACTCATCCTGTATCTCTGGAATAAGAGATGCATCATTTTCTTCATAACCCATTTCAAGCAAGGTCTTAATATCATCATATTTTTCTTCTAATTCTGAAAAACCCTCAATGCTATTCTTTAATAGCTTCAATTCCTTCATATACCCCTGCGAACGCTCAGTATCATCCCAAAACCCAGAGGCTTCCATCTCTCTTTCGAGTTCCTCGATGCGCTTTGCCTTATCTTCTAGGGAAAGCGACAACTTCATTTCTGCTAGAGGCTCTTTGTAAGTGCCTAGCTCCGTTTTTATTGCATCTAATTCTACCATATCATCTTCCTTACCTAAAAACTATCTGCACTATTTCCTACCACAACATTGCTTATATTTTTTACCACTACCGCATGGACAGGGAGCATTTGGATATATTTTCTCAGTCTCGCGCTTCTGTGGTGCCTTTGCCAACGAATCATCTTTATTAGTTCCGGTTACTTTAGCAACCTGTTCACGCTCTACTTTTTGCTCCACTTTGATATGCGCTAGCGCCCCAATGGTAGCTTCTTGAATGCTTGCTGTCATAGCATCAAACATATCATAACCCATCATTTTATATTCCACAAGAGGGTCTCTCTGTGCATAGGCCTGCAAGCCAATACCTTGGCGTAACTGATCCATATCATCAATATGATCCATCCATTTATTATCAACTACTTTTAGCAGAACTACACGTTCAAACTCGCGTAGTTTCTCTGGCTCTGGAAACTCAGCTTCTTTGTTCTCGTATAACTTCACTGCTTCTTCTTTCAATTTATGCTTTAATTCATTTTTCTTTAATTCTCTAATATCAGGTGTTACTACCCGGTTTATCGGTAATACTGGAAGCAATACACTGTTTAGTTCCTGCAAATCCCAATCTTCTTGTAACGCATCATCGCTGATACACATATCAACTGTATTTTCCACAAAATCAGTAATCATCTTATAAATAGAATCTCGCATACTTTCACCATCAAGCACATGACGACGTTCAGCATAGATAATCTCTCTCTGCTCATTCATAACTTGATCGTACTCCAGTAGATTCTTTCTGATACCGTAGTTATTATTCTCTATTTTCTTCTGTGCCTTTTCGATTGCATTTGAAAGCATTTTATGCTCAATTTGTTCGTTTTCTGGCACCCCAAGCGTGTTAAATATAGACATTAAACGATCAGAACCAAATAATCTCATTAAATCATCTTCCAATGAGATAAAGAATCTGGAAATACCTGGATCGCCCTGACGTCCAGAACGACCACGCAGCTGATTGTCAATACGTCTGGATTCATGACGCTCCGTACCTATAATCTTAAGTCCGCCTGCTTTTCTCGCTTCTTCATCCAGCTTGATATCAGTACCACGTCCTGCCATATTTGTCGCTATTGTTACAGCACCATGGACACCTGCATCTGCAACAATCTCAGCTTCCATTTCATGGAATTTTGCATTTAAGACCTTATGTTGAACACCTCTTCTACGAAGAAGTGTGCTTAATTCTTCAGATGCCTCAATCGTAATCGTACCAACTAGAATAGGTTGTCCCGTTGCATGCGTACTCTCTATTTCATTACAAATCGCAAATAACTTTTCTTTTCTTGTTTTATATACCGCATCCAACATATCAGTTCTAGCTACAGGAACATTGGTTGGTATCTCAATAACATCCATGCCGTATATATCACGAAATTCCTTTTCCTCAGTAAGTGCTGTACCTGTCATACCTGCTTTTTTCTCGAATTTATTAAAGAAATTTTGGAATGTAATAGTAGCAAGCGTCTTACTTTCTCTCTTAACCTTTACATGTTCTTTCGCCTCGATTGCTTGATGTAGACCATCAGAATAACGACGTCCTGGCATAATTCGACCTGTAAACTCATCTACAATCAATACCTGATCATCCTTAACCACATAATCCTGATCACGAAACATCAGGTTATGTGCTCGTAGTGCCAAAATCACATTATGTTGAACCTCAAGATTTTCTGCATCAGCTAAATTCTCAATTTGAAAAAACTGCTCTACCCTATTAATGCCCTCTGCAGTCAGACTCACGATTTTATCCTTTTCATTTACGACAAAATCTCCAGACTCATCCTGCTCGATTCCCATAATGGCATCCATTTTGGACAAATCCTGCATATCTGCGCCACGCTTTAATGTCCTCACAAGCATATCACATAGCTCATACAGTTTAGTCGATTTACTGCCTTGCCCCGATATGATAAGTGGTGTCCTTGCTTCATCAATTAATACAGAGTCAACCTCATCGATAATCGCATAATGTAACTCACGAAGTACTAATTGCTCTTTATAAATGACCATATTGTCACGCAGATAATCAAATCCGATTTCATTGTTTGTTACATAAGTAATGTCACAATTATATGCTTCTCTACGTTCTTCTGGTGTCATACTATTTAATACAACCCCTACTGTAAGTCCAAGAAATTCATGTACCTGGCCCATCCACTCAGCGTCACGCTTTGCCAAGTAGTCATTAACTGTTACAATGAGTACCCCTTTTCCCTCAATTGCATTTAAAAATGCAGGCAAAGTTGATACAAGCGTTTTTCCCTCACCTGTTCTCATCTCAGCGATGCGACCCTGGTGCAGTATAATACCACCGATAAGCTGTACACGATAATGCTCCATATTTAATGCTCGTCTGGCACCTTCCCTTACTGTTGCATATACCTCTGGCAATAAATCATCTAGCGTTTCTCCGTCTTCAAAACGTTTCTTATATTCTTTTGTCTTATCTCTCAATTGCAGATCAGACAATTCCATCATTGCAGGTCGAAGCGATTCTATCTTATCCACAATCGGCTCAATTAATTTTATCTCTCTATCACTGTGTGTTCCGAATACTTTCTCTACTAAATTCATATTTTATGCTCCTATCATATTCTAAATAATTTATTATAATACCTTACTGCTTTCTTTTCATTACCATATGTACTTCCGATGCGAAATCATTTTTATCAAAGATGTACTGTATCTCATCAAGTAGCGGTAAGAATTTTTGAGCAAGGTAATCCTTAAATTCTACATTTCCATTCTGTTCTAAAGACACACATAGAAATCGATATAAGTCCATAATATCAGAACCGAATTTCCATTGGTATGCCACATCAAAATTCATTTTATCTGCCATATACTCCAATGATTTTTGTGAAAACAAATGTGTATGTGTCCCGCCAGTATGTCTATTATAGCAAGTCTGATGAGATGCCTCAAGCACACAACTAAAAGAAAACATTGGTACTGATAAATAAACATAATTGATATTTTGATTATTGCTGATTGCCTGTAATGTATCCTCTAATTCTATAATATGTTCAAAAACACCAATCGCTGATAGCACATTGGCATCTGTATTTCTGATATATTCACTAATATGATTACTGCCTACCACTTTAAGATTTTCTTGTCCTGCCATGGCATTTGCAAACCGTACCTGTGCCTCCGATATCTCTATTCCTTCTGATTCCATACCGAGTTTCTTCGTCGCCTGCACAAAATAGCCACTTCCTGCCCCGATATCTAATACTTTTATGTTTTTTAATGCTTCTGCTTGCAGACATTCAAGTAAGTATTGTGCTTTTGGAATATATATTGTTTCTAGCCGTTTCTTATATGCCTCTATATCGTCTTCGCTGTAATTTTTAAGATAATTATCTTCTATATATACTTTATTGGCAAACTCATTTGTATCCTCATATTCTGAACTGACATGTCCGCAGTTTGAACATAGAATATAACCAATGTTGTGACTAGTAAATAACGGTTCCCCGAGCTTGCTTTTACAAATCTTACATGTTTCACGCTTTGGCTGCCTACGAAGAATATCTCCCATATCATCTGCCATTTTCAACATTGCACTGTTTTGCTCAAAAAAATTACTTTTAAATTGAATCAAATTGCCGATTGGTTTTCCATATTGATTGACTGCATCCATTTCTCTCTCTCCTTGAAGGACATATTCGCCCACTGTTAAACAGTATACTCTAATTATTTATTTTTCTCAACTAAAAAAGTATAGAAACACTGTTTCTACACTTTCTTAATTCTTTTTTTACAATTATAATACCTAATATTTCATAACTTCCTCTTCACCCTTTATAACGCGAAGTGCACCTTGTGCAAGTGCTAGAAGCTCGTCCTCCCCTGGATATATTGTGATCGGTGCTATCCACCCTACACGCTTTTTGATATCATCGGTTACGGTTACATTATATGCAATACCACCCGTTATTATAATTTGATCCACCTTGCCACAAAGCACAGTTGCCATAGAACCAATGTCTTTACTAAGCTGTAGTATAAATGCATCTCTTATTTCTTTCGCATTATGGTCTTCTTCTGCTTTTTTCTCAACACTTCTCATATCATTAGTTCCAAGATAAGCCGTAAAACCACCACCGCCAACTAATTTTCTATAAATTTCTCTTTCTGTATACTTGCCGCTGAAGCACATACTCACCAATGCACCTACTGGAACTGCCCCAGCTCTCTCAGGTGAAAAAGCACCATCACCATCCAATGCATTAAATACATCTACAACTTTACCGCCAATATGTGCACCTACTGAAACACCGCCTCCTAAATGTACCACAATTAAATTAAGCGATTTATAGGTTTTCCCATTTTCTTTGGCGTATCTCTTAGCTACTGCTTTTTGATTAAGTGCATGGAATACGCTTATTCTTGGTAGTTCAGGCACGCCTGAATACCTTGCGATAGGCATTAATTCATCAACAACGACAGGGTCTACTATATAGGCCTTAACTCCAATTGAAACCGCTATATCTCTGGCAAGTATTCCCCCTAGATTTGACGCATGCTGTCCTTGTTTCCCAATCAAAAGATCATGCAACAAGTCATCCGTCACCTCATATGTTCCACCTGGAATCGGTTTCAACATACCGCCACGGCCAACCACCACATCAAGTGACTTAACATCAAAATTCTTTTCCTCAAATAATCTTAATATTATTTCTTTTCGAAAATCCTTTTGATCTACAATCAATTCATACTGCGCAATCTCTTCAGCCGTATGACGTAATGTTTCTTCAAACAATAATTTCTCATCTTCATATACACCGATTTTTGTAGAAGTGGAACCCGGATTAATAATCAAACTTTTAATAGCCATTTTAAGTCCTTACCCCCTTTATTATTTCATGGACTCTGCAACAACAGAAGCCAATGCAATAGAGTTTAACTTTACTTCAAAATTATCTGAACGAGACGTTAAAATAACAGGTGCTTTTGTTCCTATTAATAAGTTTCC
>Ga0209373_10004019_pt1 | contig 13003 bp, 12 predicted proteins | sample Higcelweek5metaG_FD_187173 | JGI IMG/M metagenome (GOLD analysis project Ga0209373, IMG submission 187173) | Freshwater pond sediment microbial communities from the University of Edinburgh, under environmental carbon perturbations - High... | ecosystem: Environmental > Aquatic > Freshwater >...
GTTTCATTATTGCGTTAATTTCCGTTTCTGTGTCTTTTGCTCAGCAATCGAACTCAGGGGAAGATTTAGTTAAGAAACGAGCAGAACTCAATGCGGCCAAAGCAGATTTGGAAGAAGCTCGCCAAAAACGTGATATGGCAGTGGCCGCGCGTTGGGAGGACCGCGAAGCCGCGAATGAAGAACGTGAACTTTTTAACGAAAAGTATCGAGAAAACAAAGAAAAAGTCGATGCTCTAATGGTCGAACGCTCAAGACTTCAAGAGGACGTTCGTGTTGGCCGAGAAGATTTATCACAAGTGAAAGCCGCTACAGAACAAGTTCGTTCTGAATTTCTTTCTCTTTCTGCACAACAAGATTTATTGGGACCTTTACAAAGATACAGAGATCAGGGCGTTCAATTTCACATCCCCGAGCGAATGGAAAATTTCAATCGGGTTAAAAAAGAGATTGAACTCTACCGGGATGATCCGCTCCGTGTAGCTCAAAAAATATTGGACCTTAGCAAAAAAGAACTTCTATTCACGCGTGAAATTGAGTGGAAAAAAGGAGAACTTCTTTTTGGCAATAAAGTAGCCTATGGAAGTCAATTGCGCTTGGGTGGTATTTTTGCCATGCAAGAGGCAGAACCCGATGGGCCCGTAGCTTTAATGTTGCCGCTTGCGGGGGAGAAGGGACAAGTTTATAGTTGGCAAGAAAACTTAGCACCTGAAGTAAAAGCGTCTCTTAAAACGGCATTTGCATCATCAAAAGATTCCGCACGGATAATGATTCCAGTGGATGTTCTTTTGAGTACGGTTTTATCTTCTGAACTTGCCAATAAAACAGAACAAAGCTTATTCGATCGCCTTAAAGCCTTTATGCATGATGGTGGTATTTTGATGTGGCCAATCGCCGCTCTTCTGATATTCGGATTGATTTTGGTTATTGAACGATTCATTTTTTTATCCATTAAATCTTATACGATTCGTTATCGTTCTGTCATTAATTTATGCGAAACTGATCAAATTGAAGAAGCGCGCGAAAAGGCAAAAAAGCTTCATGGTTCTGTGGGAAAAGTTATTCAAGCGGCATTGCTCAAAAAATATTCAAGCCGCGCAGAAGCAGAAAAAGCGATTGAAGAAGTTTTTGCCGCGGAGACTCCTGCCATTGAACGCGGGCTCTCCTCTATTTCCATTATGGCTTCCACAGCGCCTTTACTTGGCCTTTTGGGAACGGTGATGGGCATGATCGAACTGTTTCAAGTAATCACGATGCATGGGACCTCGGATCCGAAACTCCTTGCAGGCGGAATCTCTATTGCCCTGATCACAACGGAAGCGGGCCTTATGGTGGCCATTCCTCTCCAACTATGCCACACATTTCTTGGAAATAAAGCAGATAAGATTATTGGTCGGATGGAAAAAGCGGGCTTAGCCGTGCTCAACGCCCTATGGATCAAGGGATGATAGTTCTATGATGAACGAAGTTTCCATTTTTGAGGCTGTGGTAGACCTTGTGACCCGCGGTGGCTTGGTCATGATCCCTATTTTTTTTATTGGGTGGTTTGCATGGATTTTGTTAGTGGAACGTTATTGCTATTTTGGACTCGCTCGTGGTCAAGCCCTCAATAAATTTTGGATTGTTTATAAAAATGAAGGCGAAGAAAAAGCGATCGCATTTTTAAGAAAACGTCGCTACGGTTTTTTCTTACAACTGATGAACGCAATCCTTAAATACCGTGAAATGGGGCCAAATGCCGTACGCAATGGGATGGAAGCGGCTCGACATGAAATGGCCCTCGAATTTTCTAAATCGCTTAAGATTATTTCTGTTTGTGCGTCTATTGCTCCTATGCTCGGCCTTTTAGGAACGGTCACAGGGATGGTGCATACGTTTGAAACCATTCAGCAATTCGGCTTTGGGAACCCAGTACTTCTCGCCGATGGCATTTCAGAAGCGCTGCTTACTACTCAAGCGGGGCTTTTGGTGGCCTTTCCTCTGATGCTTGCGCATAATTATTTAACATCAGCGATTGGACGCGTTGAAAATAATGGCTGGAGCGCAGCACTCCGTTTTGAAACCCTGATTTTTCCGCGGGAGATTGTATGAGTTTTATTCGAAACCGTGAGCGCAAAGCGAGCCTTATTGATATTTCGCCAATGATGGACATGGTGTTCATTTTGTTGATTTTCTTTATTGTCACCTCTACGTTTACTCGCGAAACGGGCATTGATGTGTCAAAGCCAAAAGCGAGTTCTGCGAAAGAACTCGCGAGAGAAAGTATCCTCATTGGCATCACTCGCGAGGGTACCGTGCATATCAACGAGACGCAAGTAAATTTGTCCTCGCTCCAAACTATTTTGCGCCAGATGCTAGTAGAAGCCCCCGATCGGCCTGTGATCATCGTCTCCGATAGAGACGCCCCTTCTGGTCGCATTGTCGATGTACTTGATGAATGTAATTTGGCTCATGTTCGAAAAGTTTCCATTTCAGCGTCAAAAGAATAACTCAAACCCATGAAAGAAACTTATTTCACATTACTTCGTTATCCATTTGCGCTCTTTGCAGCACTGATAATTGACGTAATTTTCTTTTTAGCGGTTCCAGTCATCAATGTGCTTTACTTTAATACCGATGATAAACCCCAAACCGTAAAAACGGAATCATTGACCGAAGTAGAAATGGTCGTTCACGAAAAAAAACGGGAAACCACACAAAAATTAATTCGCAAAATTTCGCAACCCAATAATTTTAAGGCAAATCCTGTAAACAGCAACGCACGTTCACAGAATTTCCAAATGGATTTATCACTGGCAAGGGGTTCCCTCAGCGAATCAGGTGATGGCGTCGGTGTTTCTGTGGGTGGGGGAAATATGGGGAACATTATTTATGAAGCGGGTGATGTTGATATTGAAGCTAAAAGTCTCAAAGAAGTTCAGCCTGAATATCCTGAACGAGCGAAGAAACTGGGCATTTCCGGTTATGTGAAAGTTTATCTTGTGATTGATGTTTATGGGAATGTTGCACAGACTCAAATTCTCACTGTAGACCCTCCTGGATACGGCTTTGAAACTGTAGCTTTAGCGGCTATTCGTCAATGGAAATTTGAGCCAGCAAAACTGGGTGGCTATCCCGTCTCGCAAAAAGCAACCAAGGAGTTTAAGTTTGTTCGGTAACGTCGTTCGTAGTCCACTATTTTTGACGTTATGCCTGCTCTTCTCTTCGGGAGCATTTGCCCAGGATTTTTTTAAAAAAGCCAACGAACTTTATGATCAAGGAAAATTTAAAGAAGCGGTGCCCCTATACAGAGCGGCCATTCGTGAAGGCCAATATGAGCCCTTTGCTTGGTTCAATTTGGGGAATACACTTGTACAACTTGGCAAAAATAATATTGCGATGGTCGCCTACCGCCGCACCACTGAACTCATGCCCGATTTTGTCAAAGCATGGATGTTGCTAGGCGATATCTATTATCTTTCTGGAGATCCTGGGCTCGCCATTGCCTCTTATAATCGCGCATTGGAACTTGGCGAAGAAACCGACCACATTCATTTTGCTCTTGCTGAGTGTTACCTCAAAGGACGAGATTTCGCCCTGGCGCAAAAACACTTTGAAAAAGCTATTGAACTAAATCCCGATCGCATGGATGCTTGGTTTGGTCTTGCAGAAGTGTACGAAAAATTGGGAGACTACGAATTTGCCATCAAAACATTGAATAATGCGCTCCAACTGACAGCATCTGCTGGTCCCGAAGTGAACTTTACCATTTCTTACTATTACGCGGGTATGGATTCCACTCAAAAAGCTATCAATGCGATGGAAGATGGACTCTTGATGGACCCAGACAATACACAGGCTCGTCGTTACCTTGCCCAAATGTATCTCCAGAGAGAGGCCCCTTGGATGGCTATATTTACCTTGGAAGAAGGATTCCGCCATAAGAAAAATTTGCCTGAACTTTATGTAGACTTGGGGCAAATCTATTTTGAACAACATCGCTATGATGAGGCTCTGGAACAATATATGGGCGCATGGAAAATGGGTTATTCACAAGGACGCATTGGCGCAGAGAACATAGCGAATACCTGGTTCAACGCAGGTGATGAAGAACGAGCGAATGCGATTTATAAAAGAATTTTAGAGAAAAAATAAGACAAATTATTCGAGGTTTATGATGGCTAAGAAAAAAGCAGTTTGGAAGAGTCCCGCAGCCGAAGCCGCCGCCCGGTCCCCCGTAGAAGACATACGCAAAGTTCTTTGTGATTTTGCCAAAGGTCGTCACCCAGCCCTTAAAGACCTAGACAAAGCTTTTGAAATTTTATCCAAACAATTGGATCGCATTGAAACCGTGGATGATCCCAAAATTCAATTGGAACTCCTCGCCTGGTTCCTCAACTCTGATGCACTTCTAAGCGAAGTTGAAGAAGAAGATGAGTTCTATGATCTTTTTGCAGACGCCTGTGCCTTCTTTACCGACATTGCAAAAGATTTTGAAGAAAAATCCTACATCGTCGATTTAGTTCACGATTTAGCAGTCAATAATTCTGGCGAAGATGGTCGTGCCGCCATATTCCTTTCTCTTAATGAATTCCTGGATACAGAAATGTCTCATAAGCTGATGGAATCCATTTTTGAAACCGTTGATTCCAACGAACTTGAAAACGAAGATGCGGTACTTTCTGCCGTGCGTGATATGGCCGATGGCTTGGGCGACCCGGAATTCTACGAAAAAGCGAGCTATAAACAAGACCCGGACAGAAGTAATGCGACCCTTTTGGATGTGGCCAACGCTTATTATACTGCAGGCAATGTTACAGAGACGCAACGTCTCCTTGCCGAAGTAAAAGATCCAGGTCTCGAAGATGAGGAAGAGTTTTTGGACATTTCTGTTGCCTGCCTCCATAAACTAGGTAAAATGGAAGATGCGATAAAAACGGCAGAGATCCTTTACGAAAAATTTCCCAAAGAATTTCATCTCGCCCGTCTTTGCCAAATTATTCCCGCTGGGCGCAAAGAATCGCTTCTCAATGATCACGAAAAGTATCGTATCGGAAATGGAATTAGTGCCACTTACATTGATTTGCTTATTTCTTTGGATGAATATCCTCGTCTTAAAAATTACCTGAACACCTATGAAAAAGAACTCGCAGGAATTGATGCGGAAACCATGCAACGCTTTTTTGAACGTTTGGAAACTGCGGGTCAAACAGAGCTTGCCAAAATGATTAAAGATTGGACCGTAGAAGAGCCCGAAACGATTGAGGAAGAAGAATAGTCTTTCTTCGCTCCATTTTATCTTTCCTTAACTTTGAAACCTTTTGAAATGGCTAATATAAGCAAAATTAGTCGTTTCTTTTTCTTATTCTAGTGGAGTCTCTTTCGATTTTATTTATCACAAAATAATTTCTAGTGGTTTCACTTGTTCTTGAAAATAGCGTCATTCAATGATTATATTTTCATAGGGTAATTTTTTAAGGAGTGACATTATGCATAAGAATGGGATTGGACTATTCAGTAGTTTTTGTCTAATTGCCTCAATCACAATTTGCGGTTGCAGCTCCGATTCATCATCCTCAAATACGGATCCAAAAGAGAATCCTACCGTTGGGACCACGGAAGAAAATCCCTACGAAATTTCTTCTGTAGAGGACCTCATCCAATTGGCATCAGAGGTCAATAATTGCAAATCCTATGCCGGTGTGTATTTCAAAATGACAGCGGATATTGTTCTCAATGAAGGAAACGCGTCGGAATGGGGGGCAACGGCTCCCACAAATGTCTGGGTTCCCATCGGCAAAAAAGTAGATATTACCGCTTGTCCATTCAGTGGTACCTTTGATGGGGATGGGCACACTATTAGCGGCCTCTACTTCAATGATACGAATGCCTACGCGGGTCTTTTTGGCGTGGTATATGGCGGCACAATCAAAAATATGGGGCTCATAAACTCTTATATTAATGCTCGTTATGCAGTGGGTTCCATCGTTGGCTACAACTTTGAAAGTGTTGTAGAAAACGTCTACAGTGAAGCGTCTGTGAGCGCAACGAGTCAGTATGTGGGAGGTCTTGTCGGCGTTAACATCCATGGAAGCATCATTCAAGAAAGTTATAATAGCGGCACGGTCAATGGTTCCTTTACCGCTGGGGGTATTGCAGGCTCCAATAATGCAAGCGAAATTAAGAATGTTTTTAACAAAGGGAACGTATCTGCAAGCAAGATTAATGTTGGGGGCATTGCAGGCGAAAACGTTCAAGGAGCAACCATTACCAATTGCTATTTCATAGCCACTATTGTGAATGGGGACTCCACTGAAAATGCAGGCAACATCGTGGGAACAAACGCTTCAACCGCTACAGTTGCCAACTGCTATTACGATAATTTTATTTCTACACTTGCCGACTCTCTTGCTGAAGGCAAAAGTACCTCTGAAATGAAAGTCTCTGGATTTGTACAGACTCTCAATAACGGAAGCGATGTGTGGAAATGGGTTTCCACAAAAAATGGCGGTTACCCCAGTTTCAGTTGGATGGAGTAACAGATCTTAAATCGCTGCATTGTAGCCTATTGCTTTGAATGAACACGCTTTACTTGATTTTGAATTTTTATACTTTTTTCATAACAGGAGTTTTTCATGCCTACAAATAAACATATTTTTCCTTCGGCAATTCTCGGTTTTGCGTCGCTTATTTTTGTTGGTTTTCTCTCTGCATGTAGTGGAGATTCTTCATCAAATTCAAATAATGAACCCGAGTCCGGTTTTCAAAATACAGATCCCTCAGCGACATTGAACTATACCCACATTTGGGATGGTTCTATCGCTACAGCCTTCGCCAGTGGCACAGGAACAAAAGTTGATCCCTACCTTATTGCCGATCCGGAACAACTCGCTTTTTTAGCACAGGAAGTGAATGGAGGGGAAAGTTTTGACGGTCAATATTTTAAACTCACACAGGATATCGTTCTAAACACTAGCGACGCAAAGTCGTGGGGAAGTTCTGCACCTGCCCATTCATGGCTTATCATCGGCAATGCTCAGTATTCCTGGTTTGAAGGCGTTTTTGATGGCAACGGTTACACAATCAGCGGTGCGTATGTGAACGAACCAGAAGCTCAGTTCGTAGGTCTTTTCGGCTCCGCTAACGATGCGATCCTTAAAAACATTAAGGTGGTAAATTCTTACTTTGAGGGCAATATGTTTGTTGCGGGTATTGTCGGCGACGTTCAATACAGCACTGTAGATAGTTGTACAAACGAAGCGATCGTAGTGGGGCACTATACCCAAGTGGGCGGTATCGCTGGAGAATCAAGCGCCACAACCATCTCCAACTGCGTCAATAAAGGCTCGGTTACGGGTGACAGTCAAGTAGGGGGTATCGTGGGGAACAATGGAATGAGCGGGAACGTGATTCAATGCACTAATGCAGGTTCCGTCTCCAGCGAAGAGGGTGGCTCTGTTGGAAGCATCGTGGGTTATCACAATCAAATGTTCGGCGGTGAAATCACGAACTGTACAGACACCTCCAATTCCGGACTTCTTTTGGTAGGGAACGGCTACACGCCAGCAGAAAATTCCAGTTCCAGTGTTTCTGAAGAAATCTATTCCAGTAGTTCCATTGAAGAAGTTCTTTCTAGCTCTTCAGCGATTGATACAGAAATGAGTTCATCAAGCGCTTCGGGGGTGATCACTTTGAATTGTAACGGAATGATCATCACTGTCGAAAGCATTGAAGAAATAGATCCTAGTTGTACTGTGGTAGAATAAATTTTTACGTTTTTTTAAGGACATCACCAAAAATTCATTTGTGAACAAAAAGACCTTGAAGCTTCGCCATATTCGCGAAGTTTCACGTTTGTTGTCCTTTAATCTCTTGGATTCAATTCCTCGTAACTTGATTTTTATCGTGTTTAGATGAACGAATATGTGAGGAATCAAGAGTGAGAAAATGATTATTTAGTGACCAACCACTATCTCTTTTGATTAGATGTAATTTCAAAATTTGATACTCTGTGGCTTGCTGTGGTGGAGTTCATTCTATTCGATCTTGTCTCTCGCTAATCATTTTTAAAAAGCACTAATTTTGCATGGATTCTTTTTTATAGAAAAAAGCTCCGCGTTTTGCGAAGCTTTTTGAATTCAAAAGTGACAAAAGATACAAGTAAAAAATTAAAGAGCCGCGATAACCGCGTCACCCATACCAGTTGTACCGACCTTCGTGCAACCCTCTTTCCAGATTTCGCCCGTACGGAATCCTTGAGTGATTACCTTCTCCACTGCCTTTTCAATCGCTTTAGCAGCAGCATCTTCCTTCAAGGAATAGCGGAGCATAAGAGCCACGGAAAGAATCTGAGCCAACGGATTGGCAATGCCTTTACCCGCGATATCGGGAGCAGAACCACCGGCAGGCTCGTACAAGCCAAAAGAACCTTCCGCAATGGATGCAGAAGGCAGAAGACCCATAGAACCCGTCAGCATGGCGCATTCGTCCGAGAGAATATCGCCGAACAGATTCGGGCAAAGCATTACATCAAACTCGTGCGGACGGCGCAACAACTGCATCGCTGCATTATCCACGTAGATATGTTCCACTTCCACTTCGGGATAGTGCGCGGCCACTTCCTTCACCACGTCGCGCCAAAGAACCATCGTTGTCAACACGTTAGCCTTATCGACACTCACCACCTTCTTCTTGCGAAGCATGGCGGCTTCAAAAGCAAACTTCGCAATGCGTTCCACTTCATAACGGGAATAACGCATGGTATCAAAACCAACTTCATTAGGGCCAGAACCTTCGCGACCTTTGGGCTCTCCAAAGTAAACGTCCCCTGTCAATTCACGCACGCAGAGGATATCAAAACCATCCTTTACGATGTCAGAACGGAGCGGGCAAGCAGCGGCCAATTCTTTGTAGACGCGGGCCGGACGCAAATTGCAAAACAGCTTGAAATGCTTGCGGAGGGGGAGGAGCGCGCCACGTTCCGGCTGCATTGCTGGCGGTAACTTTTCCCACTTAGGGCCACCCACAGAACCAAACAAGATTGCATCGCTTGCTTCGCAAGTTTTAATGGTACTCTCGGGGAGCGGATGTCCATGATTATCGTAGGCAATACCACCCACGTCCGCCCATTCTTTCAAAACCTTAAAATCAAAACGATCTGCCACCGCATCCAAAACGCGAACGGCCTCTTTCATCACTTCAGGGCCAATTCCATCGCCCGGAAGCACTGCAATCTTATAACTCTTGCTCATGACGCAACCTCAAGTAAAAATTGAACCGCCAAAAGGTAGAAAAAACCTCTCGGTGAAGCACCCTATTTCTTGCTTTCTCTGGGGTGAAATTGGCGATGTTCTTCGCGAATAAATTCTGAATCCACATGGGTGTATATTTGAGTTGTCGTCACGTTGGCGTGCCCCAGAAGTTCCTGCAAAACACGAAGATCCATGCCTGCTTCCAAACAGTGCGTCGCAAAGGAATGCCTAAAAGTATGCGGCGTCACATGTTTGGTCAAATGTGCTGTGTGTTGTTGCACAATCTTCCATGCGCCCATACGGCTCATCGCTTTGCCTTGAGCGTTCAAAATCAAACAATCTACTTTAGGCTCCGTCAAAGGCCGACCCTCGCGAATCCAAGCCAAGAGATTTTCTTTCGCCATTTTACCCAATGGCACCAAGCGCTGTTTATTCCCTTTGCCAATCGGAGTGAGCCAGTCATTATCAAAATCAATATGCCCCAAACGAAGCTGCAAGGCTTCTGAAATGCGAAGGCCCGCGCTATAAAGAAGCTCCAGCAAAGCGGTATCTCGCAAAGGCACCTTGGAAGTTTCACGAATGCTCGCAAAAACGCTTTCTACCTCCTCACGAGTCAGACACGCTGGCAAATATTTTCCCAACCGAGGGGTCGCGAGCATGGATTCTGTCGAAAATAAAATGACTTTTTCTTGCAAGAGATACTTCAAAAAGCCACGTAAACTTGAGAAATGCCTTGCCACCGAAGTCGGGCTATATTCCAATTTTGCCGCCACTTGATTCAGGAACAGATCTAGACCTTCCACATTCAAATCGCCCACGAAAATCTTCTGGTCATCAAGCCAAAAAACTAAATGACGCAGATCCTCTTGATAACTCCGAATTGTCGCCGAAGAGAGATTTCTTTCTACACCTAAAAAGCTCAAATAAGAATCCAGCCATTCACCATTATTCATGCAAAAAAAGTAAAAAAAGTAAAACCCACGCCTTGCCAAACAAATCGGGTTTGCTATAATTGTCCTCGTCTTTGAGTAAATATCATGGATGATTAGCTCAGTTGGTAGAGCAGCTGACTCTTAATCAGCGGGTCGCAGGTTCGAACCCTGCATCATCCACTAGAATCCCTGTTTCCATGCGAAATAGGGATTTTTTTGTGCTTTTTGGCGTAAAATCGCCACAGGCACTGGGGAATACCCATCAAAAATGCCTCTCGGCAAGCATAGCCAAACACAAACGAACACCCCCTCAAATAATCAAAAATAGGGCATTTTATGCCATCTTTTGTGCCATCTTTTGCCATAAAACTGAAAAAAAACAAGGCAAAAAGAAAAAGATCATTTTTTTTGTAAAATCAATTTCGAATGACATAATTTATAGTCAGAAGTCAGTGAGGTCATTCAATAATGAGGTATAGTATAAGACAAAAAAATAAATCAATCGGAAACGAAACCTGGTATGGGATGGTGCGAGACAAGGGCGAAGAACCTTATGAAATAAGTTTGCACACCAAATCCAAAAAGGATGCAGAAGATTGGTTAAGGGACCGCGAAGATGAACAGCGTCTTCTCATTCGAACATCGGATCGTGGAGAAGCTCCAAGATTTGAGCTTTTTTGTAGAAAAAATGCAAATAAGTCTTCATCAGGAACCGGGATCAGCATCAGAAAAGCGTGTGATTTGTTTATAGAAAGCAAGAGAGAATGTAGGGATGCCAAGACAATCACATCGTACACAAGCAAGCTGAACCATTTCTGCGAATTCTGCAACACAGAACGTATTGTGCGAATAAAGGATTTCAAGGCTCCTTTGGCAATCAAACTTGCAAATTCCATTACATCTACAAAATCTTCCAAATATGCCTATGAAGAAATTCGGCTGTATAAGTCCTTTTTCTCATGGTGCATGGATGTCTATGAAATAGAGATGAGAAATCCTTTCGCCAAAGTGGAAAGACCCCACATAAAATCCAAGGAAAAATCCATTTGGTCTTATGAAGAAATCACAAAAATACTGGAAAATGCCCCCAATGATGAATGGCGTCTGCTGTGGGGGATCATGGCATTTGCGGGTCTGAGAATTGCTGAAGCTACATCCCTGACATGGGAAGACTATTATAAAGGCAACAAAATTCACATTGAACATGGAAAAGGCGATAAAACAGCAGATGTTCCCATCAATGATCAGCTGCAACCATTATTTGATGTGTTTACAAAAACAAGCAGAGATCAGACGGGAAAGATATTCAAGAACATTCCTAAAGGAAATACTTCTCAATTAAGGGTATTGCGAAATAGTCTGGAGAAGGCTGGATTGTCAACAGATGACGGAAATAATCATCGATTCCGGCATTCTTTTGCCAGTAAACTGATAGCAGTAGGAGTGGATATAAAATCAGTTCAGACCTTGGTGAGACACGCACGATCTCAAACAACATTGGATACATATGCTCATGTTTTAAATTTTGAGGCTCTGCAAACTGCATCTAATAGGCTTTATACCCCCTCCCCAAACAATTTTTAAACGAAAAAGTTCCTGTTCCAGAAAATTTTTGTCAAAATTTACCCCCAGTTAATAATTTTGATATTTTACAAGTATCTTCTGGCTAAAGGGTTTATGAGTAGGAAGAATTAACCAAGTATCCATTTTTGGATACTTGACTGAGACTTTCATTTTCATAGGTTTTAGAAAAACTATAAGTGAAAAACGTAAATTCAATGTGTATTAGAACGCACTAAGTGGCAGCGTGCTTTGGTTTTTCATAAGATTCAAAAAGTATCTCATATCTCTTATTGGACAATAAGCTACAATAAAAGAACAATCCTTGTTTCTGGATTGCAGAGAAAATTCAGAATCAAATTTTCTTTTTCCTGCTATTAGCAGATTCAATCTTATCCAGTTCGAGCAGTTCTGAAAGAGGGATTTCCAGGGCATTCGCGATTTCAACAAGTGTCACAAGTCTCGGGTTCCTTGAACCTTTGATTACTCTGGATATGGTCGTTTTCATAAGTCCATTCTCAAAAGCAAATTTTTCAACGGAAGAATAACCTGCTTCCTTGATTCTTCTGCGTATGTTTTCACGGATATGGGCAACAAGGATTTCTGAGTCAATCATGCCGTAAAGCTAGAGAGATTGAATCAATATTTCGGTGCCAAATGGTCTCGTCGTACAAACACAGAAAGAAGTTTCTTCAAAAAAAATCGATCCAAGCGTTGCCGTTTGGCATCATAAAAGAGTATATTCTCGAAACGGTGCCAAATGGCATCGTCTGGAGGCCGGATCAATTCCACTGAAACGACTCTAGAAATGAACAGAAGTGGATTTCATAAAGGATTTTTACTTATGAAGAAGAAAATGGCATACAAGAAGCCACAGATAATCGCCAAGAATAACCCAACAGGCAGCTTTGCGGCAGGGTGCCCAGCAGAAGGTACAGGTACTGGTTGGTGTAAACACTGTGATCGCGCAGAATAAAACTATTCATCAGGAATGGGGTGAATGCCCTGTTCCTTTTTTTATTTATAAGGAAATTAATAATGAATTCAGATCTAGAAAAAATACAGGCAGAAATAGAAAAAATTAAGAAGACCATAAACCAAAACCAAAAAGATGCAATCAGAGATTATGGTCAACCAATCAAACACTTAGAAGACCTAATTCTAGCTCTAGATGATCGCATAAAGAAATTAGAAAGCAAAAATGAGCAGTAATCTAAAAATTCAATAAATGCTCAATACAACAATCTTTCATTTTTATAAAAGATTGTTGTGTTGGAAAATTTG
>Ga0209373_10004020_pt1 | contig 12999 bp, 14 predicted proteins | sample Higcelweek5metaG_FD_187173 | JGI IMG/M metagenome (GOLD analysis project Ga0209373, IMG submission 187173) | Freshwater pond sediment microbial communities from the University of Edinburgh, under environmental carbon perturbations - High... | ecosystem: Environmental > Aquatic > Freshwater >...
GTGGCGCCATCTACTGCACAATCACTTGAAAATACTCCTGCACCAATAGCTGCCGCCACCTGATCATGTCCTACCGGAACAATGATTGTCTTTTCTGTCAGACCCAGTTTTTCTGCAATGTTTTTCTGAACTGTTCCCGCATTTGTTCCACTGATTACCGGTTTTGAAAAAAGGCCTTTGTCTATTCCTGCCGCTTTTAAAATCTCTTCACTCCATTCAAGTGTCCGGATATCGAAAGCCATGCTCCTAGTTGCAAGTGAATAATCAATCATGGCATTCCCCGTCAGCATATATACAACAAAATCCTCTATCATCAGAATGTGTTCTGCTTTGTTATAGTCTTTAGCAGCATGTTCTTTCATCCACATCATCTTAGGTAATCCATACATACTGTGCGGATTTAAGCCTGTGATATATGCTATTCTATCCTTTCCAAGCATATTCACTATTTTCTCACACTCTAATGCACCTCTTGGATCAGTATCCAGTATCGCCGGACGAATTGGTTGATTCTTCTTGTCGAGCATTACAAAGGTCTCGCCAAAGCTTGTTATTCCAATTGCCCGAATATCTGTGTAGTGTTTTGCTGCCTCTGTTATTACATCCTGCACTGCTCTCCATATGTGTTCTGCATTTACCTCATGAACATTACTGCCCCTCTCTACCTTATAATCACGGTAGGCACGATAATGATAGATTCCTTTATCATCATAGATTGTGATCTTGCATCCTGTCGTACCAATATCCAGTCCTGCAATCGACATATTGTTTCCCTCCTATATCTTTGCTAATCAATATCTATTACATCATAATGGAGATATGTGGAAAACGCTTCTGTTAAAATAGATTTCATATGACCGACACTAATGGTTGTATGATGTTTGAACCCATTTTTCGCAAGCGAATTCAATTTATTCTGTAAGTCTGGTATTTCTGCTACACCTGCACATCCAAAATATCCATCCTCTATTACGTCGTTTGTCATTTCTCCTTCACTTGCATAAATAGTTAACTTCCCATACTCTGTTTTGCAATTTGCAAAAGTCATTGGAAATGCTTTTATTCTTCCTTCATTGCTTCCCCATCCACTTCCCGGATCACCCTTTGCAAACATCTTATGCTCTGTCACAATTCCCTTTTCCTTCATTAGACTTTGTGCGGTAGAACCACAATGGAATAAGATTACCTTATCTTCATTGTTGCCATAATTATTGTTCCAGTCAAGACATGATGTTGGCTGCATGGAAGCCAGATTCATAGCACGCATTGTGATTGCTGAACATAGATCAATCTCACACGATGCCACGATACCTCGATCATTTAATTCGCTTAACAATACACACGGACAAACACGTAGATACGTCTCTATCTCATTCCAGCATCGTAATGTAATCGCATCTAAGCAATACTCGTTAATGTATTCATCAATAACAACAGAAATCTTTGCTAATGTATTCATATTTTTATCTGGCAAAAGAGAAAAATCAGAATACTTCAATAACGTCTCTTTCTTTTCGACGACTGCCCTTTCCAAGTCTTCTTTTGCCCTTACCTTTTCAACTAAATCAGACAAATCAAAAGATTCTACATTAATTCCATATTTCTGTAACGTTGTTTCATCAAATCGGACTGTTTTAAATGCCGTTGTCCTAGCTCCAATACAGCCGATGTTAAACTGCTTCATCCCATTTACTACTCTACATATGGCTGCAAAATCATTTAGGTTTTCTTTGAATTTTTCAGATAAAGGATGTACTACATGCGGTTTTAAAACAGTAAACGGTACTTCATACTGATGAAATACATCTGTTACTGAAAATTTACCACAAAATGCATCTCTCCTATATTTAAATCCCATCTTACCGATTTCATCTGGATAGGCCTGCATCAGAATCGGAACATTGGCATGCTCTAATGCCGTGATTGCACCATTCTCATCTGCAAAAATAGGCATACATAGAATCACACCATCGAATTTTCCTTCCTGCTCCTTTAGCCATTTTGCATAAATCCTTCCCTCATCTCTTGTCTCTACCGCACCATATCTAGTCGCGCTCTCATCCATCATCAAATAATCATATCCCGCATCTGTTACTGCTTTTACCATATCAATTCTGGCATTTGAAATTAATTCTGCAGGCATAAATCCTCTGTTTGTAAAATACAAAGCAAATGTTGTTGTTTTCATTAAAAAACCTCCTACCATCTTTATTTTTGTTCCTTATGGTCGGAACCCTATAAAGACATTGTAAAAGGTTTTTTCATTTAATAATAGAATAAGAAGTATGATAAACTGTAAATTCGTCCATTTTAAAAATCAATTTTCACTTGCATCCTGTTGAAACTGTTTCCTATATTTTTTTGTTGGTACTCCTACAATCTTCTTAAATGTTCTGCAAAAATAATTATAATCGGAAAATCCGACTTTTTGAGAAATCTCAGTAATCGAATCGTTTGAGTCTTTTAAGTATTCTTTTGCCTTTTTAATTCTTTTTTGCTTTATGTATTCTGCAATTCCCATACCAAGATATTGATTTGATACTTCATATAATTTACTTCGACTGATTTGAAATACACTACATAAATTCTCCACCAAAATAGTTTCTGACATATGTACTAAGATATACTCATTTAACTTATGCATAAACTGTTGTTTTTCCATATGAAGCATCTCTTTATGGAGAACATAGAACGTACATGCCTCCATGATTTTTGCGGCTGCCTTAATCTGCTCATGATTTTTATAGGTAATGGACATAATAACTGCATCATCTAACTTTGTTTCTAACTGATAGGTCTGACAATTTTTGTGAATGGAATATATTCGTGTGGCAGAATCCTCTATATCCGTCAATTGACCAAACATCGTATATCCAATAATAACTCCATTGTCTTTTAGCGGCGCTGTTGCTTCAATCAGTCCTGCATGACAACGATATATCATTAACTCACCGCTCTTTCTACAATGTGCAAATGACTTTTCATTACTTTCCCTACAATAAAAACTTGTCTGCTGATTACAATGCATGACCTCGCAAAAAGAACAATGGCTTTCGGGATACGCTAATATTTCATGATAGTCTGCATCAAAAATCACGATTCTCATTCCCGTCAGCATATGAAAGTCTTTCAACAGCTCTATTAATTTCTGTGTTTCAAAGCTAAGCTTCAACTACAATCTCTCCCATGTCATACAATATTGTACATATAATCATTTCGTAGTTCAGTCTCTCATTTCCATAAATTATAGTTCAAATCTATCAACTAATTTTTTTAACACATTCACTTCCTCTTGCAGATGACCGCTGGCATCGGCACTAACAGATGCTGCTACTACATTTGCATCAACAACATGTGCGATTTCTTCTACGCCTTCTGCTATCTGGCTTACAGCTTCACTCTGCATCTTGGAGTCCATTTCTATTTTATCCATTATTGTAGTTATTTCCTGTGCGCCATCCACAACTTTAATTAGCGCTTTTGCAGTATGATCCGCTAACGCAACACCCTTATTAACAGCCTCCATCGCTTCATGTATAAGGTTCGTGGTGACACGTGCTGATTCTGAAGATTGCTGCGCTAATATCCCAACCTCACTGGCAACCACAGCAAATCCTCGGCCTTGATCCCCTGCCCTAGCAGCTTCAATGGAAGCATTTAATGCAAGTAAATTTGTTTTTTCGGCAATAGAGGCAATAGCATTTGCTATTTCTTCTATTTTTGATGATGAATCTTGAATATCAGACATTGCACTTAATAGATGTTTCATTTCAATATTACCATATTCAATAGACTTTGTAACGTCCTTGACTTTAAAATTTGCATTTATAGCACCTTTTGCATTATCCCTTATTGAATTATCAATTTGCTCTATAGAAGCAACAAGTTCTTCTAGGATGCTGGCCTGATTACTTGCCCCATCTGATAATTTAGTGGAAAGATCTGCGACATTTTCAGAATCATCCAACACTTTATCGGCTGACCTATTAATCTGTTCTAATGTATTATACAATGAACTAGTGATTTGAATTAATGCCTGTTTTACTTTGGCAAATTCACCTTCATATTCATTTACTACGTCAACCTTCATACAACCATCAGCGATTCTATTCAATACACTTGCAATTTCATCAATATAAGAGCTGTAGCTATTGAGCTTCTTTAATGTAATTTCTATGCATAATGCCAGCTTTCCAAATTCGTCCTTCGTTTTTAGATTTTCACTAATGACTACACTCAGATCTCCTTTTGAAACTCTTTCCATAACATCATTGATTCCCTCAACTTCACCAATGATAGAACAAGACATTAGTTTTGAATATATATATCCACATATGATGCTGAGAATCATAATTCCTATCACTAATATATAATATATAATACTCTCCATTTCAGATTTTCTTTCTGTTTCGCTGGACCATATACCCGCTAGTTCAACCACTTTGTCTATATCTGTTCTATGCTCCAAGTAGGCATCACTCATTTCTTCATAAGCACTGTTTATATTTTCAATATTATTTTCTTCAACAGCGGGAACCATTTTGTTATAAAATATATCATAAAATTTTTCTGCTGCTTCATAGGACTTTGTTAAAAACTCAGTGCTAATCTCATCACTGATTTCTCCATTTTTTTGACATTCTAGCCAAAAAGTATGCCTTTCATCATACATACTTTTCAGTTCATTAATATAATCCAATTTCATTTTACGAGAATCTGTATCATCTGCAAGCATATATTCAGTTCCTGTCAAATATGATTCAATAATATATTCTGGTGGTGGCAATATGTCTGCCACCAAATCTTTACTAAGTATAATTTCATCATATGTATTACTACCAATCTTTAATTTTCCTAAAGCAAAAAAAGCAACCGTCCCAATTAGTACAATGAAAAGAAGTAAAACCATAGCAAAGCTAGTCATTCTTTCTTTTATTTTTGTGCATTTTAGTTTCCAAACAATTTTTTCAATCATTCCTTTCGCGCCTCCTGCTAAATGATCATTTGCTGAACCCTTACTGTGTAATCCATCATATTCTTAATGGCATGCAAAAAGGCACTTATCTATCGATAAGCGCCTTTGCCCTTGCTACGATTAATCTTAGCATATCCCTTTTTATTTGGCAATTACTTTTATGATTTGTAATTATACTGCATATTTCCAAAATATTCCTTACTCTGCAAAAAGTGGCGTTGACAAATATCTTTCGCCTGTATCCGGTAATAATACTACGATATTTTTTCCTTCATATTCCGGCTTTTTAGCAATCTGTTCAGCAGCAAATAGTGCCGCCCCTGATGAAATACCAACTAAAATACCTTCTGTTTGCGCAAATACTCTGCCTGCTAAAAATGCATCCTCATTTTGAACTGCGACAATTTCATCATAAATCTTTGTATCTAAAGTCTCGGGAATGAATCCTGCACCAATTCCTTGAATTTTGTGTGAACCAGCTGTTCCCTGGGATAATACTGGCGAACCTGATGGTTCAACTGCAATCACCTTAATATCTGGCTTTTTGGATTTTAGAAATGCACCTACGCCAGAAATAGTTCCGCCAGTTCCAATTCCTGCCACAAAAACATCTATGGCCCCGTCTGTATCATTCCATATTTCAGGACCGGTTGTTTTTCTATGAACCTCTGGATTCGCAGGATTTACAAACTGACCAGGAACAAATGCACCTATTGTTTCTGCCGCGATTTCGTTTGCTTTTTCAATAGCACCCTTCATTCCCTTTGTTCCCTCGGTCAGTACAAGTTCTGCTCCATATGCCTTTAATAGATTTCTTCTTTCAACGCTCATTGTTTCAGGCATTGTTAAAATAATTCTGTATCCTTTTGCGGTTGCTATGGAGGCCAGACCAATTCCCGTATTCCCACTAGTAGGTTCGATAATAACGGAGCCTTCCTTTAAAAAGCCCTTTGCCTCCGCGTCTTCTATCATTGCCAGTGCAATTCTGTCCTTTACACTTCCTGCAGGATTAAAATACTCTAGCTTTGTTATTAATTTTGCATTGATGTTTCTTTTCTTTGCATACTGTCTTGCTTCAAGTAAAGGTGTTCCTCCAATTAATTCTGTTACACTTTCAAAAATCTTTGCCATAATATAATACTTCCTTTCATTTTTTCAAGTTCTTCTACTTTGTATATTTCATAGTTATTTAGTAGGTTTTGTATGATTAAATCATAATCACTTTTTACAGATTTGTCAATACTATTTTTTTAGGTCAAAAAAGGACTCCAATCTTAAAATTCCGCAGAAAAATGCACCGGGTAGCCGGTGCATTTTTTTAGATTAATTAGGATATTTTAAAAAACAATTAACAGTGTTACTTTCTTTCTGTCATAGAACCATATGCTGCAGCAAATCCCCCAAAACACATTCCAACTACAGGAAAAACAATCCAGCATATACGCCAACCGCCAAATACCAGTCCCCATACCAAAAATACAACTACCGTAGCTGGCCATACAACAGATGCCACGACACCAACAACTCTGTTCTCTTTTTCCTTCTCAGGTGTATACTCACCAACACCAAGTATCTTCTCATATCCTTCTTTCATTCCACCCGGACATATGAATAGATAGCAGGCTACAGCCACAAGCAGAATTAATGACGCCACTCCAACCTCACTAAATATTTCAATCTGTTCGCTGAGTGCTACTAGTATCAACAGCACAATAACGCCCAGAATACATAACGCAACGCCCGTCGTCACTGCAATGATATTGATTGTTCGATTCTGTTCCATTTTTTCTATCAATTCTCTGCGAAGAGTTTCCGGCAGCGCAACCCCTTTTTCCATATATGCATATCTCTCGAACTGCGTCCCTCCAACAATAAATAGAGGTACTGCAGCTACAACCGTAAGTAACATAATAATAACAGGCAGAACTCCACTTGTACTTTCTGTAAATATACCAAAAGTGGGATTATATTTGTCCAAGACTCCAAACAATAGAATCATGGCAGCAACCCCTAAAAGTATAAGCACAACACCAAATGCCGTCATTCGGTTTTGTCTTGCTCTTGCCACAAAATATGCATCAGCCTCTTCCTTTGTCACAAGTCTTTTTTCCAGTAATGTAACATTCGCGTTGATATTGGTCTGTGGCTGAGAAATACCAATATCCTTTAATAGTTCATCAATATTTCCAAATTCAGATATTACAGTTCCAACTGCCTCATTCTCAGATTTTCCCTCAGCCTTAAGTTCATGATATTTATCCTCCATATTGGCCGCAAGATCATTCTTGATCTTCTGCATCTGTTCTGTCTGCGCCACTGTAGCAAACATCGTATTCAAATAATTCATAATTGTTTCCATCACTCATCCTCCTCCTGAATAAACCGATTAACAACTTGCTTTGTAATATTCCATTCCTCACATTTCTCATGATAATAACGTTTCCCCGACTCAGTGATACTATAATATGTCCGCCGCTTTCCGGAGGCTTCATCAATAAAGGATGTAATATATCCATTTGTCTCCATTCTGCTAAATGCAGAATACAATGTTGTTTCCTTTATAATATACTTTTCCTCGGATAGTTCTTTGATGCGTTTCGATATCTCATACCCATAAGACGGTGCTTCTGTGAGCAAATACAAGATCATGGTATCATTATATCCGCGAATCACATCACTACTGATCAAAATATCACCTTCTCTCTAAAATATTACATCTTTTTTACCTACGCCTGTCGTACTATGACTGTCGTAGTATGTCTGTCGTAGTATATAGTAGCACGTATAAAAATGAATGTCAACAGAAAATATAATTTCTTGTAAATACATAATTTTTAGGTCAAAAAAAGAGCCAAGTTCCTACCTGGCTCCTCTCACATCTACTCTTGTCTACTAAACTTCATACTCTTTTTCCACTGCCGCATCAGGCGCATTCTTCCGAACACTCTCAATACCATTTAAACATGCTGCTTCTGTTGTATAAACCTCTGATGTTGCAATGACCTGACCGTTTGATGCTTTGAGATTAAAATGATACCCTGCGTTTGTTTTTGAAACTACGAATTTTCCCATGATTATTCCTCCTGCGTGTAAGTGATTTTGCTATTCATAGTATACAATAATTCTAGTCAAAAATCAAAAGATATTCGTTATTTGGCCTGTGCCTGTATCAGCGCATTCTCGAGCGCTTTTAAATGCGTTTTGGATGACAAGGTCGCACCGCTAATAACATCCACTTGAAGTGTCTGCGCCTGTATCGCATCATTAAATAAGTCATCAATACTTCGTCCATTTCTCAACGCAATAGGTTTCCCCTCCTTATTTATAGCACCTTTCAGAATCTTTATATCTGAAATCTTACCTTCCGCTATCATTACTTCAACCTTAGCATCTCTTAAGTGAGACTTTTTCCCATTAAACGCACCAATATATGTACCATCTAATAGATTTTCAAATTGAATATCAGAAAATGAAACCTCAGCAACTTCTCGCCGACTCGGTGCATCTGCCAGAAATGCTCTTATCAATCCCACCCCAATTACTGCTCCTATCGCTACAAAAATCATCCACATTTTCTTCGTCCTCCTTATATAATGCATACTTTTGCTCCATTTACTGCCTGAAAACAATCTTTTAACCCTTGCGTGATAAATATCTTTAAATTTATGTCAACCAAAATAACTTCCACCCCAGGAAATAGAGCAAGAAATTCCATTCCCTTATGCATGCCTGCCACAAATATCGCCGTCGAAAGTGCATCTGCATCCATAGCTCTATCTGCGATAACCGTTACACTAATTAGTCCAGATTCAGCAGGATACCCTGTGATAGGATTCAATATATGATGCCACCTCTTGCCCTTCCAGTCAAAAAAGTATCTCTCATAGTCGCCAGATGTGACAACAGCTTTACTCGTTACCTTTACGATTCCGATCAGACTGCTATCCTGCCTAGGGTGCCTAATACCAATACTCCACAGAGAACCGTCTGGCTTATTTCCATGTGTAACTACATTTCCCCCTATATTTATATAAGCTGCGCTTACATCGAATTGTTTAAGAATCTGTATACACCGCTCACTGGCATACCCCTTTCCAATACCTCCCAAATCAATAGACTGTCCTAGTTTACCGAGACCAGCTATGTTATCATTTGGATTCAAAACCAATTCATGAAAATCAACGTATGGCAAAATATTTTTGATTTTCGATTTCGTTGGAATACGCTTTGCATTTTTATAGTCCCATAAGTCAACCAAAGGAGCAATCGTAACATCAAATAATCCCTTTGAAACTTCAGAAAACAGAAGTGCAAATGACAATATCTTATATGTTTCACTACTTATTTTAACGGGCTCTGTTCCTGCAGACTGATTAATTTTACTAATCTCACTCTCAGATAGAAAACGACTTAATCTATTTTCCAGACGTAAAAGCTCATGCTGCATCGCAACGATAGCCAACTCTGCATGCCTACCAAATACTTTATATGAAATTTCAGTATTCATACCAAAGTAGTTACCTTCTTTGGCAATAAATTGTGACATATTTTTTACACCTCTAAACCTTTCATTATTAGCATTGTCATAGTCTCTAAAAGCTGAGGGAAGTATGCAAGTCCTAATTCTTCCTTGTGTGTATCAACATTAATTACAGCTGCAAAAATCATCATAATCATCTTACTATCGATATCGCTACGCATTTTCCCTTGCGCTTGCCATTCCTTTACAAGTCTTTCACAAATGTCAATAGATTGCTGATTATCTAAATGAGTAAAGGCTGCTTTGTTATTTTCTTCCGTCCTGTTTCTACATCTAACTCTAATGTTCTACTATTAGTACCACCTGTCTCAATATTAATATAATTAAGATTTAGCTTTTTTAATATTTCTTCTATAATGACAATATTCTTATATCCTACTTGAAAAATATCATTTTTACTTCTTGATTTAGCGCCACCGAAGAGTTCTACCACCAGTTCACTCTTTAAACATCCATATTCCAAACACATTTTATTGATTAAATATGGGACAGCTATTGTAGCATAATAGCACGGTCTTTCACAGACTTCCTTCTGATGACTAATTATGTCTGGCAAAACAATATGCACCATCCCTGCCACATAATTAGATGCGCTATACACCGTTACTGCCACGCATGATGCAAGTGCATATGTTTTAATAACATCTTCTCTATTATTTGAAATGACATATTCACCTATTCCAACAACTCTATCCATTACTTATGACCTCAACATAGAAAATATAGTTTGTGGTATGTTTTCAAGAGAACTTTGTATTTCTACTCCACCAATATTATATGCGACTTTTGGCATTCCATATACTACACAAGATTTTTCATCCTGCCCTATCGTCCTTGCGCCTTTTCTTCTCATAGACAATAATCCCTTAGCACCATCATATCCCATTCCAGTTAGAATAACTCCAATAGCATCTTTTCCTGCCTCTTTTGAAACAGATTCAAATAAAACATCAACAGAAGGACAATGCCCATTAACTGTATCTCCACTAAAACATTCTACCCTATAGCGATTATCTATTTTTTTGATTCGCATGTGTTCATTTCCAGGCGCAACTAATACCATACCTTGTTCAAGATAATCTCCTGTTTTTGCTTCTTTTACATATAACTGCGTCGTACTATTTAATCTCTCAGCAAACATCTTTGAAAACAATGCTGGAATATGTTGCACGATTAAAATACCTGGTACGCTTTTGGGAAATACTTTTAGTATACTGAATATTGCCTCTGTTCCACCTGTTGAAGCCCCAATGACAATCAATTTATGTTCAAACACTGCATTGGAATCAAATGCTTTATCTACATTATTTGTCATTTTCCAGTGAGATACTTTTGCTGTTGATGCAATTTTTATTTTAACTATCAATTCTTTAATGAATGATTCTACACTATTGATAGACTGCATTTCTGGTTTCGCTAAAAAATCGACTGCTCCAGCATTCATAGCATCAAAAACGGAATTACTTACTGAGCTTACAACGACTACAGGTAACGGATGTTGTGGCATAAGTTGTCTGATAAATTCTATTCCATTCATTCTAGGCATTTCTACATCACAGGTAATGACATCTGGCTGATATTCTACTATCTTGTTACTTGCATCATATGGGTCACAGGCTGTAGCAACAACATGAATATTGATATCCGACGAAATACCTCTTGATATTACCTCTCTAAATACAACACTGTCATCTATAACAAGAACTTTTATACACTTCATGTTGTATTATTCCTTTCTGTATATTGCTGGTCTGATATATTTAAACTTCGTTTGTCCTCGATCTAAGGCCTCCGAATGTCCGACAAATAAATACCCTCCATCCACCAGCAAATCATAAAATTTATTCACCAATTCACACTTTGTACTATTATCAAAATATATCATAACATTTCTACAAAATATAGCATGAAATTTTTTTCTGAATGGAAAAGTCGAATCCATAAAATTCAATTTTCTAAAAATGACACCATCTTTTATTTTCTGTTTGATTTTGTAATTACTATCATCACATTGTTCAAAATAATTTTGCTTCCACGAAAACGGAAGGGCACTGATATCCTCACTACTATATACTCCATCAATGGCCTGCGTCAATACATTGCTAGAAATATCAGTGGCAAGTACTTTCATATCCCACAAAACTTTTTCGTTTCCAAAGTATTCATCCATAATCATTGCAAGTGTATATGGTTCTTCCCCGCTTGAACAGCCCGCGCTCCAGATTCGTAAATCTTTTTCTCTAATAGTTTGATGCAGATATGGAAGCACTATGCTCTTAAAATAATCAAAGTGATCTGCCTCCCGCATAAAAAAAGTGTGATTTGTAGTTATTTTATCAATCAGTTCTACCGCTGCAGTTCCAGAGGCTTCAGATACAACATAATTATAATAATCAGAAAAATTTTCAATGTTTTTTTGTATTAACAAATTACTTAATCTTCCTGTTATCAGCGAAAGTTTTTCTTCCTTAATATTTATCCCATAATTATTTTTTATATAACCTGCCAACTTTAGAAATTCAGACTTGGTAATTTTATACACCTGCTTCACCTATAATTCTTTATTAGGAATAATTAATATTTTCCAAACTCATTATCACTTAATACAATTTTTTCTTTTGCCATCATTACATCGCCTTTTGCTTTATTCCAATTTACTGTTTCCTGCATATTAGGCATTCTGTTTTTATTAGACATATTTTCAAGCATTCTATACACTTCAGGATTAATATCATCATATTTGCTGTGCACTTGTCCAACTGTTTTTAGATTATACTTACTAACAGAAGTTTTTAGAAGTTCGGCCTGACTTGACAATTCTTCACTTGCTGCAGCACTCTCCTCCGAAGTTGCTGAATTTGTCTGCACGACCTGAGAAACCTGCATAATTCCTTGATTGATCTGTGCAATACCAGTTGCTTGTTCACTTGATGCAACTGCAATATCTCCAACCAAATCTGCAGCTTTCGCAACATCTTCCACTATTTTATTTAATGCTACTGCGGTTTCATCTGCAATCTTTGTACCCGCAGCCACTTTAGTGATGGAACCACTTATCATATCTGTTGTTTCTTTTGCTGCATTTGCTGATCTCGCAGCCAAATTCCTGACTTCTTCTGCAACAACAGCAAAACCCTTTCCATGTTGTCCAGCTCTCGCCGCCTCTACTGCCGCATTTAGTGCTAATATATTAGTTTGAAATGCAATTTCATCAATTACTTTTATTATTTTTGATATATTAGATGATGACTCATTAATTTCTTCCATTGCTTTTTGCATTTCTTTCATTTGCATATTGCCTTTCACAGCATTCGATTTAGCAACCTCTGCCAATTCGTTTGCCTGATTAGCATTTTTAGCATTCAATTTTGTTTGTGATGAAATTTCCTCTAGTGAGGCTGTAAGCTGTTCAATTGAACTTGCCTGTTCTGTTGCGCCTTATGAAAGCGCTATGCTTGAGTCTGATACTTGTCTTGACCCTGCG
>Ga0209373_10004021_pt1 | contig 12994 bp, 9 predicted proteins | sample Higcelweek5metaG_FD_187173 | JGI IMG/M metagenome (GOLD analysis project Ga0209373, IMG submission 187173) | Freshwater pond sediment microbial communities from the University of Edinburgh, under environmental carbon perturbations - High... | ecosystem: Environmental > Aquatic > Freshwater >...
TGACCAAGTTCGGATGTTTTTATTGTTGTATTAAGAGTTATACTTGCATTGGGTGAAACATTTGATGTTCTTGCTCCAGTAGGATCATCTGGTAAAGGTGTTGCACCGGGGTCTATATTTCCACCACCAGCAGAATATACTCTCAACCATTCAGCATCAGCATCAGGATTATTATATAAATCACCTGATAGACTTGGTGTATCTTTTATTGTTCCAAGACCATATCCTGTCCCATACATTGGATCAGTCCAACCATCTGGAAGGTCTGTATAATTACCATCTTTTAAATTAAGAGTCCAACCATCATTACCCCTTATTTTACCTGTAACGGTAGCTTCTTCCAAATCTGGATTTGTATCATATTTTAATAATGTATCTGTCCATGTTACATCATTTGATACATGCATATCACCGCCACCATATAATTGGTCTGCATTTGTTTTATAGACATCTGTAAGGTTATGCCAATAAGATACACCAGTAGTTGCTGTATTTATTAAGGCTGCATTTTCTCCAATTGCATCTGTTCTATTTATCCAACCTGTAGAGCCATATTCAGCACCTTCATTTATTGTGCCTTCATTGGTTAAACCAAATTGATTTAACATTTGAGTATCATTTTTTACTTCTTCAAGAATGTCCATTTGTGGTTCATAAAAATGTGCACCATTATCAGTTGAAGCAAGTATAGTATATTCAGGAACACCACCGACATATCTTATTCTTACATATAATTTTTCATCTGTAAGAGTTCCAAATTGATAACCAAGTCCATCTGCATATGTAACTGTTCCAGCTTGTGAACCATTTAAGCCACTCCAGTTATCTGGTTCATTTTGTAAAGGTATTACCATATCTCCAATAGTCTCACTTATATTTCTATTAGAGTAAACTTCTATGTAATTGGCACCCGGTTTTAAATCGTTAAATGGAACAACAGTAGCATTAAATTGATTTTGGAAAACAACATTATCACTATATAACATTTGCAAAGAACCATCTGGTCTTCTGAGGTATATGGAAACATCATTTTTGATGTAACCACTTAAATCTATATCTTGTGAAGAATCTTGTCTGATAATTCCTTCTGGAGCTACATCTATTTTTTGTCTAAGTAATAAGTATTCATATTCATTGTTTCCGGGAGTACCAGACCAAACTGTATTATTTATACCTGTTCCGCTAACTGTAAAATTATCTCCAGCTGTTAGTCCACCAACGTTTTTGTATTCTGTATATCCCCATCCATCATCATTTGTGGCAGGATTTCCATCAATATCATCATCATATAATTTTTGAGTTCCACCATTTATATAAATATCTGGAATATTTCCTGCAACACCACCTGGTGGAGGTATAGTTTCAGGGTCAAATCTCTCATAATCTGTTGTTGTCATATTTGCTTGACTAAGTTTGAAGTCAAAGTCAACTTGTGCTGTATTGGAAAGGTTTGTTCCATTAATGATGGTCATCATTATTTCATCACCATTAATATCTACATATCTCCAACCACCAATTTTTGTAGTATCAGCAAGTCTGTAAACTTCTCTATTGTCATTAGTTCCATCTTGGAAGTCATAGCCAGTTCCTTTTGTATAATCAATACTTCCAGCTGCCAAAGCTTGTACTGTACCACCAGAATTTAAATGCCATTCTGAAGATGGACTATCTGGCAAACCAGCTCTCCATGCTTGTGTTGTATTGTAACCGTTTACATTATCCCAGCTTTCTACAGAATTTACTGGGTCTGCAGCAGGGTCAACATTTGGACTAAAGATTCTTGTAAAATCTTCTATATTTCCATCTGGGGTTAATAAGCCAATTGTAGTGTCAACAGGTCCTGCAGTTGCAGCAGAGTTATTATAGAATAAATAATATCTTCTAGTTTCACTGTCTCCTATGAGTAAATCTTCTGTAAGTCTAAATTTTATTTTTGCTTGACTTGGGTCTGATGTATCTATTCTTGTTGGTAAAACAGTCCATGTATCATTTTCATATTGTGCTACTCTCAAATCATCAAAATCTGCTTGAGTTAAACCTTTATCAAGTAGTGTTTGGACATCCATATTTACTTCGACAACACTTCCATCTGTAATAACTTGGTCTGTATCATTTCTTACTCTTATTCTTTCTCTTGTTTGCCAATCTGCAAGTGCAGATGCATCCCATGGTGGGATTGATGTTGTACTTGGTTCTGTAGAGCCTGGTATAGTTGTTCCATCAAGTACGTAAAGACCTTCAAATGTCCTCAAATAACCTTCACCATCAACATACCATTCACCATTTCTTGTATATTTTAATTCTCTTGCAGGATCAGGGTTATCAAGAGTTGATGTTGTCATAAAGAAGCCATCACCATCTATAGCAACATTTGTCCATTCTGTGGATGGTACAAGACTACCTTGACTAAAATCTATTAAAGTATTTCCAACTGATATTGTTTGCTCTGGAATCATTACACCAGCAGCACTATCGCTTGGTTGTTCATTTATTTTTGTGGCATTACCACCAAACATAACATCAAATTGTTTATATCCTGCTCTTTGAGAAAGAGCTAAGTTAGAGTTTACTGATTGTTGCCATTTATTTACAGATTTAATCGAATTAACTATATCCCAAACATTCACAAAATTTTCCTCCAATATAGATAAAAAGTTCCCGATATTATTATCATATCTTTAAGAATTAGGTGTTGCAATAAGTACAACGCATTGTTTAAAAATTTTTATCGTAAATTTAATAATAGAATGCCAATTTATAAAAAACAATTTTTTAATTAACAATTCATTTAAAATTTAATAATACATTTTACAAAAATTTTTTACTCTAAAAAGGGGAATTGATAATTTATATTATTCAGTTTTTTTATTATCAGTAAATTTTTTCTTTTCAGAAATATTTGTTATTCCCATTATGTAAGTATAAACTGCATTTGCTTCTTCATCACCAAACCAAAATTTTGGCATTTTTGCCCTAGTAAAATCATTATAATTATCAGGATTTTTTATATTATTATATATCCATGACTCTCTTGTGTAATATACACCTCTTTTTTTATCTTTGTGTGCATAACCAAAATCAAATTTGTGAACATTTTTTTGTGGAAGATTTGTCAAATCTGGAGCATTTTCTCTATATTCTGGAGCAGATGCATCATGACAAGTTGTACAACCATATTGCATACTTAATAACTTACCTTTTTCCAAAGTCTCTTTATCTTTTGTCAAGTTTATTTTTTTCAAACTATCCCATTGAAAAGTTTGTAAATAACTTATAAGTGCAATAATTTCTTTATCAGAAAAATCAAATTGAGTCATTATTGTTGTTGGATTATAACTTCTAGGATTTTTTATCCAATTATACATCCACACAGAATTAATTTTACTTCCCACTTTTATCAAGTCTGGTGCAAGTGTTCCACCTTTACCTTTGAGTGAATGACATGAAAGGCAATTATTATCATTAAAAAGATTGTTTCCATCTCTTATAAATTCTTTTTTTGTAACAATATTTTTTTTGTTTCCATAATTAGAATCACTTGAACTTAATATATATGCTGATATTGCAAGTATTTCATCTTTTTGTAATGAAGATGTTGGCATTTTTGACTTTGGTAAATAGTATCTTGGGTTTTCAATCCAATTTGTTAGCCATGATTCATTTACTTTACTTGCAATTTGATTTATTGGAGGAGCATTTTTTAATATTTCTTCTTGACCTTCCAATGTATGACAAGTTAGGCAGTTTGAATCATTTACAATAAGCTCACCTTTACTAAAAAATTCTGTTGGAATGTCATCCATATCATCATGACATTTTACACATGAAGCTTGAACTTGTTTACCTTCAAACATTGGTTTATCCCAAAATTCAACATATCCATGAGCATCATCTTTTGTTGTCGCAATACCTTGTCCACCATGACAAACAACGCAACCATTTTTGTTTATATCATGTTTCAAAAGATATGTTTCTTTTTCTGGATGAGTTCTAAAAACTTTGGGATAACTTTCATCAAAACCATCTTTATCAATAGCTTGATGGCAAGTTATGCACCTATCAATTATTTTTTTTTCTGGAACTAGGATTTGTTCTATTTTTATTGGTCTATTTTTGATACTTTGTAGTTTTTTTTCTAAAATAATTTTTTTAAAATTTGCTTTATCATATTCAAGTTTTAAATTATTATATTCTTTTTCCAGTTTAGAATTTAAACTTAATTTTAAAAGTTCTTGTTTAATATTTTTTTCTGACGTTTGAAATTCTTCTAATTTATTTAAAAATTCTTGTTTTTTTTCTTGTAATGAATTTGTATTCTTATTTTCAGTATTTAGTTTTATAATCTGATATTCTAAACTTTTTATTTCACTTTTTGAAAATCTTATATTTTGTTCAGTTTTGTAAAGTTTGTAATTTAATTTTTTAATTTTCTTTTTTGTATTTTTATACTCTGAACTTTTTTTATATAAAATAAATTTTTTCTCATTTTTTTGAAAATCATTTTTTAACTTGACATATTCAAAATCATTTTCTAATTGTTTTACTAAATTATCAAAATCATTTTGAGTTTTTTTATATTCAAGTTTTTTAAATTCTTTTTGATAATAGACCCATTCTCTATTACTATCTTTATATATAGCCAATAGAGTTGAAAATAGTAATACAATACTTGAGATTACAAATATTTTAAATTTCACCTATCAAATTTTTCGCTATTTCTATATCTTTTGGAGATAAATCTAATGGAACTTTATCTTTCCCTAATGTTTTAGATACTATATGTCTTGCACAGTTTGTATTATCTTTTAGGCAAAAATTTCTTTTAAGATAGTTTGATGTAAGAGGTTGTTCTTTCATCTTATCATTAAAAAAAGCACATTTATCTATTGCTATACATTGTGGCATTGTTCAGTCCTTTGAACATACATTATTAAATACTAAGATTTTTTCTTAATAATTTAATTTTATAAAAGTATTCATATATATAGAAGTATCCCATCTTAAAGATTAACATTAATTAAAATAATTTATTAATGATTTTTTTTGATTGGATATAATAAAAATTATCAGTAATCTTAAAATTTATATGGAGAAAATGATATGAAAAACTTGGTTCCAATAACAGTTGCAAAAGGTGATGGAATTGGTCCTGAAATTATGGATGCAACTCTTTTTATCCTAAAAGAAGCTGGAGCAAGATTAGATATAGAAGAAATAGAAATAGGTGAAAAAGTTTATCTCAGTGGTAATAGTGCTGGGATTGAACCAAGTGCATGGGATTCATTGAGAAAAACAAGAGTATTTCTAAAAGCTCCTATTACGACTCCACAAGGAGGAGGTTTCAAAAGTTTAAATGTAACAGTAAGAAAAATGCTAGGACTGTATGCAAATATAAGACCATGTGTTTCATATCATCCATTTGTAAAAACAAAACATCCAAAAATGGATGTGGTAATAGTAAGAGAAAATGAAGAAGACCTTTATGCTGGAATAGAGCATCAACAAACAGAAAATGTTGTTCAATGCTTAAAAATAATTTCAAAACCGGGAAGTGAAAAAATTATTAAATATGCTTTTGAATATGCAAAACAATATAATCGTAAAAAAATTACATGTTTTACCAAAGATAATATAATGAAAATGACAGATGGTCTATTTCACAAAGTTTTTGATGAAATTGGTAAAGAATATTTAGATATAGAAAAAGAACATTGGATTGTTGATATCGGAACTGCAAAAATGGCTGATAGACCAGAAGATTTTGATGTTATTGTTTTGCCAAATCTTTATGGTGATGTACTTTCTGATGTTGCTTCACAAATATCTGGTTCAGTTGGTCTAGCTGGTTCAGCTAATATTGGTCGTGGATATGCAATGTTTGAAGCAATTCATGGTTCTGCTCCAAGACGTGCTGGTCAAAATCTTGCAAATCCATCTGGTCTATTACTTGCTTCTGTAATGATGTTGGTACATATTGGACAAAATGATATTGCCGAATTAGTTCATAATGCTTGGTTGAAAACAATAGAAGATGGTATTCATACATACGATATTTATAAAGAAGATACTAGTAAAGAAAAAGTGGGAACAAAAGAATTTGCTCTAGCAGTTGTTGAAAGACTTGGGCAAAAACCAAATACTTTAAAACCAGTTGTTTATAATAAAATGGAAGAAATGAAATTGGAATTTATTACTAATAAAACAGAAGTTAAAAAAGATTTGGTTGGTATAGATATATATTTAGACTGGAAAAATGGAACTCCTGAAGAATTGGGAAATAAGTTAAAAAATTTTGGAGATGAGAATCTTATATTAACTTTGATTGATAGTCGTGGTGTAAAGGTTTGGCCAAATGGTTTTCCAGAAACATTTTATACAGATCATTGGAGATGTAGATTTTTGTCAAAAGATAAAATAACACCAATTAGTCACAAACAAATAATTTCACTTTTAGAACGTTTTAATAAAGAAAATTTTGATTTTATAAAAACAGATAATTTATATAATTTTGATGGTAAAAGAGGTTTTTCTTTGGGACAAGGTGAATAAAAATATTTTTTCTTACTTATTATCTTTTAATTTATTATTTTAGAAACGAAAATTTTAATTAAAAAAGAGCTTTTTTAAGCTCTTTTTTAATTTTTTTAGATATTTAAAATCTTTTGATAAGCATCTAATGTATTAAAGGCAATTTTATCCCAATCATATACATCTGAAACTTTGTTATAAGCATTTTCTCTTATTTTATTTGCATATTCTGGATTAAATAAGAGTTCCAAAATTCCCCATGCAAGAGAATCTGAATTACCTGTATATGTCTTTATACCTGTATGACCATGGTCAACAATTTCAGATAGTCCACCTGTATCAGAAACTACAATAGGAGTACCTGCTGCCATAGCTTCTATTGCTGTTATTCCAAATGGTTCATATAATGATGGGAATACTGCAATATCAGAAACAATAAATAATTTATTTAAAGTATCATCATCCATAAAACCAGTTAATAAAACTTTGTCACCCAAACCCATATTATAAGCTTGGCTTCTTAAGTTTTCTAGCATTCCACCTTTACCAGAAATTACAAATCTTACATCATTATAATTTCCATAAACTTTTGCTGCTGCATCAATAAGAACTTGGAATCCTTTTTCTGGAACCATTCTACCAACAGACATAACAATTTTTTCATGATCCATTGCAAATCTTCTTCTAAGCTCAAGATGGTCAAAGTCATAATTAAATTTACCCATTTCTATACCATTTGGAAGTATAAAAACTTTTTCGGAAGGTAAGCCAAAGAAATCTTGAACTTCTCTTTTCATATAATCACTACATACAATCACACCTTTTGATTCGTATGTGAGCAACCATTCCATATCATTTATATATGTTTGCATCTCATTATGTATTCCTTGCCATCTACCTCTTTCGGTTGCGTGAATTGTTGAGACTAAATTTGTTCCAAAAGCTCTTTTTAGAGCTATACCAGCATCAGCAACAAGCCAATCATGACAATGAATTACATCAAAATATGTATCTCTAACTAAAGAAATTGCATAGTCTAAAATTCCAAGATTTAGTTGATATATTGAGCCTAAAAAATCTATGGATTTTGGTCTAAAAGTTTTTACTCTGTGAACTTTAATACCTTTAAAAATTTCAAATTCTGGAGAGCCTTCACTATCTGCTGTAATAACATGTACATCATGTCCAGCTTTTACAAGTGCTGTTGAAAGTTCATCTACGTGTCTAGCTAGTCCACCAACAATTTTAGGTGGAAATTCCCATGCAAGCATTAGTATTCTCATTACAAAACTTCCTTTCTAAACTAATAAATAATATTAAAAATTTTTCGGTTCATCTACAATTTCAATATCGTCTTTACTACTTAACAATCGAAAATTTGAAGCAATTACAAAAAAAGATTCTCTTTCATTGCCATAATTATCTTTCCATTTCTTGAAAGCAAGTTTACCTTCTATACCAACTAGGCTACCTTTGCGGATGTATTCATTTGCAACTTCAGCAAAACGTCCCCAAATTTCTATTTTGAACCAGTCTGCAATATTTTCATGTTCTTGACTTTTTTTGGGTCTGTTGACAGCTAAACTAAATGTGGTTTGTATTTTACCACTTTCAAAATATTTTATTATTGGTCTTTTTCCTACTCTACCAACCAAAACAACTGTGTTTATCATGAATTTACTTAAGAAATACTGATATTATTAAATAATAATTATATCATTAAGTGAAAAATAGGACTATGGCAAATATTTTAACTATAAAAAATACAAAGAATAATTTTATATTGGGAAATAAAATATATCTCGCAAATAATTCTATAACAAGATTAAGTGGTCTTATGGGAAAAGAATCATTTGGAGAGATAGATGGAATGTTGATAAAGCCATGCAATTCTATTCATACTTTTTTTATGAAATTTCCAATAGATGTAATTTTTATAAGTAAAGATAATAAAATTATTCGTGTTGTGGAAAATTTGAAAGAGTGGAAAATTAGCCCAATAGTTTTTAAAGCACATTCAACTTTAGAACTTCCAATTAAAACAATAGAAAAAACTAATAGTGAAGTAGGTGATATTTTGGAAATTTCTAAAAAAAATTTTAGTTAAATTAATTTTACTATTATTTATTATTATCACTAGATATTCAGGTTACTATAAAAGAATTAAATTTAAAAAAATAAAATTTATTTAGTTATAAAAAAATCCTTTGATAACCTTATTTAAACACTGTTAATAAGGATGTAAATAAAAAAATGTCTATTAACATTCTTTTTACAAAAATACATATAGTGTTATAATAATTAAAATCAAAAAGAATATTACTAACAACCTTAAGGAGGTACTGAATGGGAGATATTACAGAAGAAGTAAAAACATCGTGGGGTAGCAGGTTAGGAGATTCTATTAAAGGAATTTTTGTTGGTATAATAATTTTCCTGTTAGCCTTTCCGTTATTATTTTGGAACGAAGGGAACTCTGTAAAACAATATAAGAGCCTATCAGAAGGTAGTGGTCTTGTAGTTTCTGTTCCATCTGATAAAGTTGATGCTACAAATGATGGCAAACTAGTTCACACATCTGGTACTGCCAAAACAGCACAAATGCTTCAAGATAATATGTTTAATATTTCTGCAAATGCGATAAAACTAAAACGTAATGTAGAAATCTTTCAATGGAAAGAAGATGCAAAAAAAGAGACAAAAAAAGAAGTTGGTGGAAGCACTACAGAAAAAACAACTTATTCATATAGCAAAGTTTGGTCTGATAGTCTAATCAATTCATCAAAATTTAAAGATGCTGTTAATTATAAAAATCCAGCAGTTATGCCATATAAATCAGAAGAATTTGTAGCTAGTGATGTAAAACTTGGTGCATATACTCTTCCTAGCTCTCTTGTTACAAGAATTGATAAATATCAACCTTTGACAGTAGCTCCAACACAATTACCATCTATTCCAAATTCAAAAGTTGAAGCTGGTGGATTTTATATTGGTCTTAGTTCTGCAAATCCTCAAGTTGGAGATATGAAAATCACATTTAAACAAGTCCCATCTCAAGATATAAGTATTGTATCCAAACAAATTGGCTCTACTTTTGACGCATATCAAACAAAAGCTGGTGGAACAATTCAATTACTTGAATATGGAGTTGTTGCTGCTGATAAAATGTTCAAACAAGCTCAAGATGCAAATGTTGCAATGACATGGGTCTTTAGAGTAATTGGTTTCTTACTTATGTTTGGTGGTGTTTCTTTAGTTCTAAAACCAATGTCTGTTTTGGCAGATGTACTTCCATTCTTAGGCAATCTTGTAGAAAAGGGTATAGGACTTATTGCATTTATTGTGGCTATAATATTTGCTAGTCTTACCATTGCAATTGCTTGGATTGTTGCACGTCCTCTTATTGGTATAATATTATTATTAATATCAATTGCTCTTGGTGTCGGAATTACTGTTATGTCTTTAAAATTAAAAAAAGCATAAAAACTTAGATTTATTTAATAGAAAATATCCTTTAAAAGAAGGATATTTTTTTTATGCTTAAAAAGTTAAAAATTATTAACATAAAAAATAATTAAGTATTTCTTATTTATAAAGAGCTTTAAATACTTATTATTACAAATATAGAAAGTATTTTTTCATTTAATAAAAATTTTATAATTTATATCTCTTAAAGGCACTTATCCTAAAGCAATGGGCTATATTTAATTTAAAGTCTATAGCTTTTATACAATATGAGTTGTAAAATCTATGAACAAATACTTATTTTGTTTTTAATTAGAGGAATATAAATTTATGTTTTTTTCAAAATGGCTTATAGGACTTGTAGTACTCATTACAAGTTCAATGTTAGGCTTTTTTACAGCCTTTGCAACAGTAAATATTATCCCGAAAAACGATAATTTAATGTACTTTTATGAAAGGTCAAAAGAAGTTTTTTCTTTTAAAAGTAAAGAAGAAAAAGAAATTGCTAAATATGAAAATAAATCAGAATTGGCTGAAAGTAAAACATTTTTGTTATTAGGAACAGATGTTGCATACTCTGGAAGAGGTCATAAAACAAAATCTTTGAGAGGAAGAACCGATACAATCATGATTGTAAAACTATCTGATGATAAAATAGATATTTTATCAATACCAAGAGATTGTCGTGTAAATATACCAGGGTTTGGATATGATAAAATAAATGCTGCCAATGTTTATGGTGGTCCAGAATTATTATTGAAAACAATAGAAGAAAATTTTGGAGTTTATATAAAAAAATATGCAATCATAAATACTTTTGGAGTTGTCCAACTTATTGACTTGTTGGGTGGAATAAACTTTGAAATCCCAAAAAGAATGTATTATGTTGATAGAAGTGGTGGACTTTTTATTGATTTACAAGCTGGTTTTCAACATTTAAATGGTATTCAGGTTCATAACTTTATTCGTTTTAGACATGATGGAGCTGGTGATATAAATAGAATTGGAAGACAACAAAAACTTATAACAGAATCAATGAACCAATTTTTAAAGCCTCAAAACTTGGGTAAGATACCTCAATTATTAAAAATACTTGATCAAAATATTAGTACTAATATTGATACAACAGAAATTTTATCAGTTGCAAATAAAATTTTAAGCTCAAAAGACCTAAAAGAAAGAATATCAACAAATATAATTCATGGAAATGCAAGTATAATTCATGGTATTTGGTATTGGGAAGTTGATATGGAAGATTCTGATAAAATTATTAGAAAAATAGGTTTAAAACCATTATCTGTTTACTCACCAGATAAAGAAATAACTGTAACTGAATAAAAAAGATGCTATTTAATTTAATAGTTTTTTTTAGTTTGGGATTTGTAATAGTGTTTTCAACATTTTTTATTACATATTTCCCTTTTATTGTCTTTTTTACAGACCTTTCTCAGTATTCAAACTTTGTAATTACATATAGTAATACTATTTTTTCCATAGGTTATTTTCAAAGTAATTTGCAAATACCTACAATTATATTAGTTAGTTTACTTTTGAACCCATATTTAAATTTTATATTTATGTTTGCTTATCTATTTCTTGGTTTTTGGAAATATCCCATTTTTTATTATGGTGGTGGACTAGATTATATTCAACAAAGCTCTGTAGGTTATATTTTATCTTTTTTACCTGCATCTATTCTAATTTCAAACTTAGTTTGGAGAAAGAATAAAGAAAAATATTTATTCAATACAAATTATGTATTTTTTATATCAATTTTAGGTTTAATTTTAATTCATTTAATTGGGCTTGGTATATTATTTATTCGTTTAAATTTCACTGAATTTAATGAATTTCTAAGACTTGCTAAAATATATTTCTTTATACCTGTTCTAAGTCAAGTAATGGTTATATATGTATTTTGTGTATTTTCTGTTAATATAAATAAATTAAAATATTTTATTTTTGAAATATATAATAACCTTATTCATTCTAAAAAAATTAAATATTAACAAACTATGAATCAACAACTATTTACTCAATCACAAGGATATTTAATAATTCTTGGCTATGCATTATTAATGTTTTTTCTTACATGGTTATTTTCAAGAGGTTATAACAGTACAAAAGACCAATTTTTATTGGCAAAACGTTCTCTTGGAAAATGGGAATCAGCTTTTTCAATCGCAGCTACATGGATTTGGGCACCAGCATTATTTGTTTCTGCTGAAAAGGCTTATACTCAAGGTATTGTTGGTTTATTTTGGTTTCTTATTCCCAATATATTATGTTTGATTATATTTTCATATTTTGCTCTAAAAATAAGAGAGCAAATGCCAGAAGGTTTTACACTCTCTGACTTTATAAGAACAAGGCATTCAAATAGAGTTCAAACAATGTATTTAATTGAATTAATTGGTTTGGCAATATGTTCTTTTGCAGTTCAACTTTTGGCAGGTGGAAAAGTTATTTCTGTTCTTACAGGGATTCCATTTTATATGGTTTCTTTATTACTTGCTTTAATACCAATTATTTATTCACTATTTTCTGGTTTAAAAGCGTCTGTCATAACAGACTATGCTCAAATGTTAATAATTTTAATTATTGGTGGTTTCATAGCTATTTGGGCTATTAATAATTCGGGTGGAATTAATGTTATTTTTTCTGGTCTTGGTGGAAAGACTGGACAATTTACAAATTTATTTGATACAAATGGTCTAAATGTTTTCTATTCTTTTGGATTGGCTGCAACTATTGGTTTAATTTCGGGACCATTTGGAGACCAATCTTTTTGGCAAAGGGCTTTTGCAACAAAAAAAGAATTTGTAAAAAGTTCTTTTATTTATGGTGCATTTATTTTTGCAATAGTACCAATAACAATGTCATTATTTGGTTTTATTGCAGCAGGTAAAGGTATAAATATAAAAGATACTGCACTTGTAAATCTTGAAGTGGTAATAAATTTACTTCCAATTTGGGTTATTGTTCCATTTGTCTATATGCT
>Ga0209373_10004022_pt1 | contig 12990 bp, 7 predicted proteins | sample Higcelweek5metaG_FD_187173 | JGI IMG/M metagenome (GOLD analysis project Ga0209373, IMG submission 187173) | Freshwater pond sediment microbial communities from the University of Edinburgh, under environmental carbon perturbations - High... | ecosystem: Environmental > Aquatic > Freshwater >...
TTTGTTATAAATCCAACAACAAGTACAACCTATGCAGTTACCGGAACCGACGGTAACAACTGTACGAATACGGCATCGGTGTCTGTAACCGTTACGCCATGTACTCATCCGACAGCTGCCATCAGTCTTTCCGATAATGACATCTGTATTGGTCAAAGTATTACCTATACCGACAACAGCTCGGGCGTTAATGTTGATGCCTGGGTATGGACATTTAACGGAGGCAGCACTACGTCTTCAACATTGCAAGGACCACACACCATCACTTACAATTCGGTGGGTAGTTTTACAACAATCCTTTCTGTGACCGACGATAATGGAACCGATGACACTACCATTACCATTAATGTTCATGGATTACCGACTGTTTCGGCAGGTGCTTCTGTCAATCCGGTATGTGAAGGTACACCGACCAGTCTTACTGCAACCGGTGCCAGTACATATATCTGGAATGGTGGTTCAACCAGCAATCCGTATGTAGTATCTCCGACATCAACCACTACTTATTCTGTAACAGGTACCGATGTAAACGGTTGTCAGAATACAGCATCTGTTGCTGTTACTGTCAATGCAGCACCAATCATTACTCTGACTGCCACCAGCACCAGTATTTGTGCAGGGCAGACCTCTACACTAACCGCAGGCGGTGGTGTGTCTTATGTATGGAATCAGGGTTTATCAGGAACGGCTAACACCGTTAATCCATCAACGACTACAACGTATCAGATTACCGGAACCGGCTCTAATGGCTGTCAGAATACAGCTTCGGTGACCGTTGTTGTTAATCCATTACCTGTTGTTGGTGCATCAGCAAATCCAACAGCATCGTGTGCAGGGGCTCCTGTGGTTCTGACTGCTACAGGTGCAACCAACTATTTGTGGAATACCATGCAGTATTTCAATCCGATTACTGTTAACCCAACCACAACAACTACTTATTCTGTGACAGGCGCAACTGCAGCTGGTTGTACTGCCACTGCCACCGTTGCTGTCACGGTTAATCCGCTGCCAACAATAGCAGTTGCAGCTAACCCAACGGTCGTTTGCCCCGGCTCCAGCTCAGTGCTGACAGTTTCAGGCGGAAATACGTACCTGTGGGATGGCGGCAGTGCTGCCAATCCTCTGACTGTAACTCCGGTCAGTACCACGACTTATTCAGTGACCGGATATTCTGCTTCAGGATGTTCTGCTACAACTACGGTGACTGTAACAGTTGCCACAACTCCGGTTGTTACTGTTGCTGCCAATCCTGCAGCGGTTTGTGCAGGCTCTTCATCGGTGCTGACCGCTTCAGGTGCCACTACGTATAATTGGAACGGGGGCTCGGCTTCGAACCCTTACACGGTTTCACCTGCAACCACAACAATCTATTCTGTGACTGGTACCGACACCTATGGTTGTACGGCTACTGCTGATGTCACGGTTACTGTCAATGCATTGCCAACCGTTACTGTAACACTGCCAGCTGCCATTCAGACTGTTTGTAAAGATAGTCTTGTCACTCTTTCGGGTGGAGCTCCTGCTGGCGGAACCTGGTCTGGTACCGGCGTTTCGGGCGATCAGTTCAGCACCGGAACTACCGGATCATACACGGTAACTTATTCCTATACCGATGGCAATGGCTGTTCGAATTCAGCTACAGGAAACATCACCGTTGAAAACTGTCTTTCTATCAGTGAGTATTCCGGCAATGTGATGTCGGTATTCCCGAATCCTTCTTCGGATATGATTACCATTTCGTTCGATCAGACCAATGCTGCAACTGCCAACGTGGCCTTGTTTGATCTGTCAGGTCGTATGGTCAGCAACGAGGTGCTTACACTTGATGGAGCTCAGGTTTCATTACCTGTAAATCAGCTCCCGGCTGGTGTGTACACGCTGAAAGTCACCATGGGATCGGATGTCTTCTTTACTAAAATAACCAGACTCTGATCTGAATATTTCTTCTGAAAAAAGGCTGCCTTCGGGCAGCTTTTTTTTTGCACAACGCACAGGGCACAATGCACAATGCGCAACGCACAGGGCACAACGCATATCCGCCGCGGCGGACGCAACGCACAGCCTTCGGCGGGATAAACTCCGGGCACAAGGCATAACGCCCGCTTCCGACCTTCAAGAGTCGCGAAGCGTCCTGGAAGAGTCGGAACGAGGCGCAGCACTGGCGCTGTCGGTCGGGACTTTCAGTACTGACGCTTGCGGTCAGCACTTTCAAACGCACAATGTATTGGGTACAGCAAGCTCTCTCTACCCGACGTCCGCCGCGGCGGACCAGGTCAGCAGGCTGGGTGTTTATCCTTTATTCGCTGACGCTAAAATGTCGGGTAGCGCGCAACGCACATCCGCCGCGGCGGACGCAACGCACAGCCTTCGGCGGGATAAACTCCGGGCACAAGGCATAACACCCGCTTCCGACCTTCAAGAGTCGCGAAGCGTCCTGGAAGAGTCGGAACGAAGTGCAGCACTGTATGTCCCGACGCCAACGGTCGGGACATACAGCAGAATACTGATAGCTGATGACTGAAAGCTGATTGCTGAAAACTATTTAATATCTACCGACAACCACTCTTCGAGCGAAGCGATGATTTTTTTATGCATATCTTCCGGCATATCGGCAATTCGTACATTGTGACAATTATCTTCATCCATAGCAAAAACAACATTGTTGTTATCTCCGGTAACCGCAGCAGTAGCGCTCCAGGGATCTTCTTCGCCATATATGAAAATAATATTATCTGCCGTTGTTTTTATATAATTGCGGACATAATTCAACGCTTCGGGATTGTAATGAACCGGAACATCCCGGGGCACCAAAATCGCATTACTCACAAATCCTGACTTTATCGACAATAAGTCGCCAAGCCCTGTGGTGTCGTAACCATAATATCCAACTTCGTTGTAGGCCTGCACAAAAAATGCTCCTGTTGATTTCTGGTCGCGGAAACCGTATGTGGTGGGAGCAATAATTTTTTTCAGATGCTTATATAATGTCGTCGGCTTAGCGTCGGGAGCCGGAATTGCTGCGGTATTTCCGCAATACTGAAATAATGCAAAAGGATATTCAAGTACCATATAATCCAGCACACTGTCGCGACTCATAATTAAAGAATCTTCAGCATTTTTCATATCAATACCAATATAGTTGAGCATATCGGACCTGTGACTTAAAACAGCACGTTGAAAAGTACGGATTTTTGTACGGATTGAATCCTCGCTTACTTTTTTCAGAAACTCGATGCAGCGCGGATCTTCATCGGCAATGGTAAAGGGTGCCACATACGAAACGGTTGCTTCGACATCGTTTGGATAAAAAGCACGATGATATACACAGGTGCTGCCGCCTTTGCTGGCGCCGGTGGTCACCCATTTGCCAGTATAAAAAGGTTTCAGCATCGTAATAATCTGATGATGATCGGCCGCAGCCTGCTTTACATTCAGGTATTCCCACGGAGTTCCTTCCGGAATGCTTTGTCCGAAAAAGCGATGTTCGATCACAATCTGATTGGCATTGAGCAACGTTGTGAGCTCTTCAATATATAACGGGCTCATGCCATGATTGGCCGAATAACCTTCGGTTACCAGCACAGTGGGCGCATCAAGACTGCGGTGTGTGATGAAAACCCGTTGCATAAAAAAGCCTTTAGTGGTATCGTTGTGATCAATAGGCATTTTTATTTTCAACACATAGGATTCTGTATAACCGTTCACAGCTGGCTTGTCTTTAATTTCAACGCCGCTGAGTTTTGTCAGTAATGGCTTCAGATCCTGTGCCGACAGGTATTGAACCGACAGAAAAACGAACATCAAAGCTGATACAAAAAGTTTTCGCATGGTCATTATTTTTTGCAATGATACAAAATCTGTCATTTTCAGCATGCTGCAATCGATAAAATTCCATTATGTTTGTACATTCAATTTGTTCTGAACGATGAAAATCACCCTCAATAATAATCCCGAAATCATTGACGATAACCGCAGCTGGACTGTACAGGATCTTATGGAACTGAAGAATTATTCCTTTAAACTGCTGGTCGTAAAAGTCAATGGAAAGCTCATCCCAAAAACCGATTACAACGCTGTAACGGTGCATGAAGGCGATGATGTGATGATTCTGCATCTGATGAGCGGAGGCTGATATTTTTTACTGCTCTATTGTTTTTTGCATTTCCGATAACTAAGCGAAAACCACCGCAGACTAAATAAAAATTTCATATCAGTGAAATTATTCTGTATATTGGCAGATATTTTTGCAAATGAAATACACATTTACTTTTATCTTTTTTATTTTCATTCTCTTATTCACTGAATACTATGCCAGTGGCCAGAATGGTATTGTGAGAGATACTGTTTTGAATAAATCTGAAATTGAAAACTTCCAAATCTTTGATCCGATGCGGGTTTATATCAAGCTGCGACCTGGAATGGAAATCGATTTATCGTACAACATAAACACTGGTTTTGTTTCTCGGGTGGCTCGACAACAATTCGAATCGTATATTTTACCGTATCAGGTTATACATATTTACAGAACTTTTCAACACCTGAAAAACAGCCACATCAGCGGTATCTATACCGTGACGCTGGCCGATTCAGCACTTTTGGAATCTTTTATAAACGACATCCGCAATCACGCATGGATTGAATATTCAGAGCGGGTTCCGCTGTATCAGCTGTTTTTAACACCCAACGATTCATTGTACGATCCGAACCAAAAATATCTGCATAATCTTAATGCCGATTCAGCCTGGAATATTTCTACGGGGAGCACAGCCGTGAAAGTGGCAATTGTTGACGATGCCGTGCAAACCAATCACGAAGATCTTATTGCTCAGATATGGCATAACCCCGGCGAAATTGCGGGCGACAGCATCGACAATGATTTGAACGGATATGTAGATGACACTACCGGATACGATGTGGCCGACAATGATAACGATGTCAATCCGCCGTCCTATTTATTCAAGCATGGAACAGCAGTTGCCGGTGTGGCCGGAGCTTCCTCAAACAACAGTATTGGTGTTGCTTCGGTTGGATTCAACATCAGCCTGATTCCAATTAAAACAAAGAAAAACAACAGTCCGGGCGGCATTATCGATTCGGCTATGGCTGGTGTTGAATATGCCGTGGTGGCCGGCGCCGATGTTATCAATATGTCATTCGGATCGGCCATTTACAGTCAGGTGTTTCAGGATCTGTGTCTGGCAGCGCACGACAGCGGCATTGTGCTGGTGGCCTCGGCCGGCAATTCAGGCGGATATCATTATTTTTATCCCGCTGCATACGATGGTGTTATAAGTGTTGGTGCCACCAACGATAATTTTCATGTCAGTGTTTTCAGTACATACAACGACAGTGTGGATGTGATGGCGCCCGGGCTTTTATTATTAACAACGGCCTGTGCTGCGGGCGGAGACTCATATGATTATTTCACCGGCACTTCGGCATCGGCTCCGCTGGTGGCCGGAACTGCCGCATTAATGCTGGCCAACAATCCGGCCATGACGCCCGATGAAGTTGAAACATGTATTGAAAACGGAGCCGTCAATATTTATCATGAAAACCAGGAAGTTTTTGTTGGTAAAATTGGTTCCGGCCGGCTCGATGTTTATGGTGCTCTGGCCTGCATCGAAATGCCCCAGCCGCCACCTAGCTGCAGCGGAAATCCATATGGAGTATTAATTTGTAAAAACTCGCCGCTTACATTAGACGGGCATTTTTTCTTTCCGAATGATACCTATTTTGAATGGATTTTTCCCGGCGGCGTTCCTCAGACCTTTATTGGCGCTAATCCTACGGTGCAATATCCGTATTTCGGTACGTACGATATTATTCTCATCCATGGCTCATCGCCTTCGAATGTTGATACAACCTGGCTGAATGATTATGTTCTGGTGCTTGCTTTCAGTGCATACATTTCACCCTCCGGAACGCAGGAAGTCTGTGAAAATGAATTGGCATATGTGAAAGTAATTTTCGATCATGGTTATCCGCCTTACACCATTTGCATCACCGATGGTGTGACCATCGACACCATTTCGGGCCTGGCCGGCCCCGATTATTCCTTTCCGGTTCTGATGGATACCATTCATACGTATTACCTCATCTGGGCTACGGATTTGTTTTGCACCAGCTATTCAAATACTTTACTGAAGCTGGTTCCGGGCCCATGCAGCGAATGTATGAATGTGTCGTTCGAACATAACGATTTTATAAAATGGGCTGGTAAACTCGGCTACTGCTGCGGTAATCCGGATTTTATTCCCGGTTTGACTTCGGAACGGATGAAGATTACTTCAGCACTCACATTCGATCCGCATTCTCAGAATTCGGTATTGATTACCGATACAACGGATGGAAATTTCCATTCAGCAAAACTGGGCAACTGGTTTGTTGGCAAAGAAAGCGAATCGTTGCTGCGCAATATTTATGTTACACCCGACAATGCCATTCTGCGTGTTCGATATGCCGTATTTCTCGAAGATCCATACGGTCATGCGCCTCCCGATAAGCCAAAATTCTCGGTCACCGTTGCCGATACAAATGGCAGTGTGTTGCCTGGGGCATGTACGCATTATCAGGTTACAAGCGGTTTGCAGACACTAAACTGGCAATTGTATCATCATGTGCGCTACACCGACTGGCAAACACTTATGGTCGATCTGTCTCCTTATTTAAATCAAACAGTTCAGCTGAATTTCACCACCGAAGACTGCGGACATGGCGGGCATTTCGGCTATGCCTATATCGATGCAGAATGTCTGCCTATGGAAGTGATGGTGCATAATTACTGCGACACTACCGGTTTTATCAGTATTGAAGCGCCTGGCGGCTTCGAATCATATTTGTGGGATCCAACCGGCGATACGACGCAAACAATTTCTTTATACACCTGGAATCCGGGCGACAGCATTATGGTTACCATGACCAATCAACTGGGATGTACCACTTCAATCATACATGTACTGCAGGTTTTATCGGCTCCCGTTCCGGATGTTTCGCTAACAGATACAACCATCTGTGCACAGCAGACTGTTATGCTCACCGCTCAGGGGGCGGGCGTTGGAGGAACGTATCATTGGGAATCGATGCCTGCCGGTTTTATGGCCAGTGGTGATACGGTTTTTGTTACTCCTTCGGACACAACCGTATATTATGTCTTCGCTGAAAATGTGTACCAGTGCGAAAGTCTTGTGCCTGATTCGGCAACCGTGCATGTACTTACTCAGCTCGATTTTGATCTCACACCTTCAGTGTTTATCTGCAAGGGTGATTCGGTCACATTTACCGCACCGACATTTTCTGATTCGGTCTCCTATAACTGGTCATCGTTTCCGCCGTTTTTTACCGACACAGGTGCTGTAGTCGTTTATCAGCCCGATTATGCGGTGTATGTGATTCTCACGGTGAGCGACAGCCTTTGTTCCTATTCCGACACCACACATGTCGGCTTCTATCCGCTGATGCAGGATCAGCCAATTACGTATGCGTATATCTGCGATTCGACAACCATCGTCACACTCGATACACCGGCTGGAAGTACTGACTGGCACTGGATTCCAACGGGTGATACCACCAGTTCAATTACCATCATCAATCCGGTTTTATTCAGTATTTTTCAGGTCGCATTTACCAGTTCCGAAGGATGTGTTGATACCATGCGGTTTATCATCAGCACCATGCCACCTCCCGATGCTAAAGCTGGCTCCGATACTACCATTTGTCGCGGATACAGCATTTCAATAACCGGATCAGGCAGCACAAGCCCACAGGCAACGTATCACTGGATCAGCATTCCGGCGGGTTTTGTGTCCGATGCGCAAACGGTGTGGGTGTCGCCCGATTCCACTACCATGTATATTCTGGAAGTAACCAATGGCACTATCTGTCCGGGATCGTCGTTCGATACCATTGTTGTTACAGTGAATGAACCGCCCATGATTGACCTTGGACCTGATATTGAAGCTTGTCTGGGCCAACCTGTAAACGTGTCTCAAACCCAGGTTCCGGGTATGAATTTCTGGCAGTCGAATCCTGCCGGTTTTATTAGTCAGGACGATTTTATCACCTTTGTTCCGTATCAAAACACGACTTTGTATGTGACCGTTTTTGTTGGTAATTGTTTTAATACCGATAGCATTCAGATTCTGGTGGTGGACACGCCAAAAGTGTTGACCGACTCCAGTATGCTGAAAGCCTGCTTCCTGAATGACAGCACCGCATTGCTTACTGTACCGCCGGGATATGATTATTATTACTGGCTGCAATTCGACACAGTCGCTACCCAATTGGTTGTAACCGGTTTGCAAAGCAATCAGTATTTTACAATTCTTGTTCATGAGCCGGGTTCACTGTGTCACGATACCATTGTGATTACATGGGAAGATGAAACCATCAACGATTCCATGATGATCAGTTATTTGCCGGCCAATGTTTTGTGTGAAGGCGATAGTTTATGGCTCGAAGCCTGGCCTCAGAGCGATTCGCTGTTGTATAGCTGGTTTCTGAACAGCGACACCATTCCTTCAGCTACTCATTATTACTTTAATTTAATTCCTGCGGCTGATGATTCCGTCATTCATCTTGAACTCAGCAATGGCTATTGTTATCTGTATGATTCATTGGTGATTCAGATTGACCAGGCATTGCCCGTTTTTCCAATGGATGATGTATCACTTTGTCCCGGCGATTCGCTCTGGTGGATCATTCCCGACAGTATTCATCAGAATATTATTTGGGAAAACGGGCTGCACGATAGTATCCGTCTGATAACACAAAGTGGTTTGTATTCGGTGCAGGTGACCAATGGTTACTGTAGCTGGACCGACAGCGCGCAGATTGAAGTCCTGGCTGTCGGTGACGATTTTTTTGTACCGAATGTTGTTACACCCAATGCAGATGGATTCAACGATGAATTGTGTTTCGTAGCGCCATTGTCCGACGATTTTGATATTGTGGTTTTCAATCGCTGGGGCAACAAGGTGTATGAATCCATCGATCCCGAAGCGTGTTGGGATCTGTTTCTCAATGGTGCAAGGATCAGCGACGGAACGTATTTTTATATTGCACATTATCGCTCGCAATGCAAGGATGAAATCATCGAACATCAGGGAACCATTAGTGTGATCAGTAAGAAAGACTGATGTGATGATATGCTAATGTGCTAATGTGATGATGTGCTAAAGGTATAATAGCTGATGTTTATGGAGGCTTTGAAGGATCGCTCTGAGATTTGAAAATTCGACAATTTGAACAAGCGCTTGGTATTGTCCGCATGCCGCAAGCCTCATACAGTATACGATGTGAGACTGTATTGCTTTTATTCAACCGATCTCATCACTTCACCGGTTTCGGAGTAGGTGATGGTGTTCAGCAATTGCTTCTTGCCGGCTTCATCAAAGCGGAGAGTTTTTTCTGACTGAATCATCGAACTGTTGTAATACTCGCTCTCAGTCATTGTTTTGCTGTTGTGATAAATTTCCTGAATGCGCTCAACAACATGCTGGCTGTTCATGTACATATTGGTTGTGATCTTTTCATTTTCTTTCGAAAAATGTATAATGGTAAATATAAAGGCACTTTCCGGCGATCTGAAATCGATCAGCACATCTATATCGTTGCCAATTCTGAAACTTGCCTGATGTGTAATTATTGAATCAGCAAAAACACTTGCATAGGTCGTTATCAGCAAATACACGTGCATAGGTCGTTAGTCCTTTAAAATCAGGCGTTGTTTCACAAATCAGCAGCGACTTTGCTTTTCCCGAAGCCGAATCCAGGCCGAGTGTGATATTGTAATAGCGATTGTTGTCGATAAAAATTAGATCGACTGCCGATGTTGTCAGCCGGATGGGTAACTGCGTCGGCGTACAGTAATAATGCTCATTCACAGCATACATAAACCAATTATCCGGATAATATTTTCTTTGAAAATTCATGGGGCAGGACCGCTTTTCAAAGGTCATTTTTGTGGTATCGAAAAATGGCGTATTGGCGTCCTGTACTTTGGTCCATTGCGATCCGGACTCAGTCTTATACAACGTTGTATTGATGCCGGTTGAAGAAACAATATCCTGTGAATAATGCACCAATGCAAACCGCTTGTTTGAAAAATAAACAGTATCAGTTGCATTCGTTTGCGAAATGGCGCTGGAACTGAATAATATGCATATCACAACAAACCAAAAATGCATTTTCATGAGGCGGTTTTAATTGATTCCAGTACAAAGCTAATTAAAAGTTGTTTGGAAAAATACATTTAATATTTGGTATTACTCTCATTTATAAAAATTTCTGACGCGAAAAATTGATTTGTTTTCTTCTAATGTCAAAGTGAATTATAACAATTGTGAATTGTGGAACCCACGCTTGGTGTCATTCTGATTGCGATAGCTATTGCAATGTTTCAGGAGCTGCCATGCGTGGCTCATCATCCTCCGCAGATACTGATCTTCATCAGCATGACACGGTGGATGATGATAAAGACCAGCTGAAAATAAATAATTCATTTTGTCGAAATCATCCAACCCCGTTTTATTCTTCCATGTCAGGATCTTTTGGTTTTAATAAATTGCTGAATTTGACAAGGAACTTGTTTTTTGCAGAAGTTGTCCCCATATTAATATACAGCCGCTTACCTCTGTCTGTTTTAAAATCCCGGTGTTGTGGTTTTATATTCATCAGTGTCATATTTATGAGTGAATCAGATGAAATGAATCTCATGTTTCCATTCATGTAAGTTGAATAGATCCATGTATGATCATTTGTTTTCAGGCAAAACGACTGTACTGTATCCGTTTTTCTGCTAATACTCATGTAATACAAATATCTGCTGGTATCTCCTGAGTCATGAAACTTATACAAATGGAATGTACTGATTGCTGAATCTCTTTTGAATTGCAGCGTATCTGTCCATTTGTCATTGAATCCCGATAAGTCAATGCGCATTTCAGCCAATCGGCGGTTACACCGGACAATGCTGTAGCTTTCAGGATATTTTTTCTGTAATTCTTTCGCAACCGGGGTCAACATATACATATTGACCTGATTTAATTCGTACTGGATGGTGGTGACAGAATCCTGATGCGGAATTTTTTGCAGAGCAGGTGTTTTGTATTTCTGCGCTGCAAGCTGGCTGCAGAACAGTAATAGAAATATTTGAAATAGAAATATTTTCATATGGATTATCCCGATGTTTGTTGGATAACGAAAAGTATAAATAATTATTGAAAAAATGCTTGACTGAAAAAACTCATTCAATGTTTTTCCACCATATTATTTCTTCCCAACCACGTACAAATACGCAATTCCACCCGATAATTTTTTTGTTTTTACTATCTCAAACCCGCATCCAGTCAGTATTTTCTCCATTTCTTTTCCGTAGGGAAATTGCTGCACGGTTTGATTGAGATAATTATAGGCACTTGTGTGGTGCGACAGACGGCGGCCGCGCAGGGGAAGAATATGGTTGAAATAAAAATGATACAGTCTGCGCCAGACAAAACCTTCGGGCATACCAAACTCAAGTATGGCCATATGTCCGCCATGTTTCAGAATGCGGTACTGTTCGCGTAATCCTTTGTCGAGCGAAGCAAAATTGCGGATTCCAAAGGCACAGGTAATCAGATCGAACGAGGCCGATGCAAACGGAGTTTCTTCGGCGTAGCATTTCACCAATTCGGCCATGATACCGGCTTTGCTGAGTTTTACTTCCGCAATTTCGAGCATTTTTTCCGAGGGGTCGGCGGCAACCAGTTTCTGTGGATGCAGCTTCGATAATTCAATGCTCAGATCGCCTGTGCCGGCCGACATATCCAGCATATGCTGCGGATGATAAGGCCTGACCATTTTGCGGAGCTTGCGGCGCCACAACACATCGATGCTGAACGAAAGACGATGATTTATTTTGTCGTAGGTGGGTGCAATGTCGTTGAACATGTCAACAACATCCTGTTTTTTTTGTTCGTGTTTTTCCGGGTTATCCATGTATTAGTCGCGGCTTCCCTCCAGCGATTTCAGAAATTTTTCCTGATCGACAGGCACTACGCCAACATATTCGCATACGATGCCGGCAGCCATGTTCGACCATTCGGCCATTTCGTCCGGTGTGGCTCCGATAGCCAGAGCCAGCGCTGCAACAGCAATTACGGTGTCGCCGGCACCCGAAACATCGGCCACTTTGCGCACGCGTGTCGGCATGTGAATGTAATCGGGCTTTCCGTTTTCGTGATGACACAGCAACATGCCGCGTTCGCCCAATGTGAGCAGCAGATAGCGTATATTCTGTTGTTTCCTGAATGCTTCGCAGAAAGCTGCCAGTTCATTCATTTCAACCGGCAACTCTTTATTCAGCGCATCGCGCAGTTCTTTCAGATTGGGTTTGAAAACGGTGACATTTTTATAATGCTGAAAATTGCGTTTTTTTGGATCGACCAATACCGGAATTCCATGCTTTGTAGCCATCGAAACCACAGATTCAATCAGGGCTGCATCAATCACACCCTTGTCATAGTCTTCAAAAATAATGGCATCAAATCCATTGGCTTCGATGAGCGATTGCACGTGTTGAGTAAAAGCAGCCTGCAGATGAGCGGGCAGGGGAGCATCGGTTTCTTCGTCTACACGCAGCATCTGGACGTTGTTTCCGATGATTCTGAATTTTGTGGTGGTAATGCGGTCACTGCTTTTCAATAAACCATTCTGAGGCATTCCGTGTTCAGCCAGCAGATTTTCAAATTGGGTGGCTTTGTCGTCATCGCCCAGAACAGCAGCCAGAATAGCCGTACTATCGAGTGCATGCACATTGAGTGCAACGTTGGCAGCGCCACCCATGCGGTTTTCGCGCTTTTCGACCGATACCACCGGCACCGGAGCTTCGGGACTGATGCGGTCAACATGGCCCCAGATGTAGGCGTCAAGCATTACATCGCCGATGATGAGTACTTTTTTCTGCTGAAAAGGATTTCCTCTGAATTGCATGAGAAATGATTTATTGTT
>Ga0209373_10004023_pt1 | contig 12988 bp, 13 predicted proteins | sample Higcelweek5metaG_FD_187173 | JGI IMG/M metagenome (GOLD analysis project Ga0209373, IMG submission 187173) | Freshwater pond sediment microbial communities from the University of Edinburgh, under environmental carbon perturbations - High... | ecosystem: Environmental > Aquatic > Freshwater >...
CTGTTGTTAATTTATCTTTTGTATCAATAATCGTATCAGAATCAAAAAGATACAATTCGGCCAAACTCATTTTATTTTCGGTAATGGTTCCAGTTTTATCGGTGCAAATTACGGTGGCGCTTCCCAAGGTTTCAACGGTTTTGGTTTGTTTGGTAATGATTCCCATTTTCATCAAACGCCAAGCACCTAAAGCCATAAAAGTGGTGAATGCTACTGGAATTTCCTCTGGAATAACACTCATTGCTAAGGTTAGCGCTTTCAGTAAACTATCTAATAATTCTCTTGAATTGTAATAATTAATGCCCCAAACGATTCCGAAAATCACCAAACCAATAATCGACATTTTAGTAACGAAATTGTTGATTTGGATTTGTAAAGGCGTTTTTTCGTCTTCAATAGCATTTAAACTCGAACCAATTTTTCCTAGTTGCGTGTTTTTTCCAATAGCTGAAATCTCGCAAATCGCTAAACCAGAAGCTACAATTGTGCCTTGAAAAACTTGCTTGTTTTCAGATTCATTAGATTTAAAAACCGATAAAGATTCGCCTGTTAAAATAGATTCGTTAACCGAAAAATCGTTGGAAGAAAGAATAATGCCGTCTGCAGGAATGAAGGCGCCTTCTTCTAGCTGAACACAATCGCCAATTACAATTTCTTCGGTTGGAATTTCGATGATTGTACTGTTTCGAATGACTTTACATTTGGGTTGCGTTAGTTTCTTTAAAGCTTCAATCGCATTCCGACTTCTGGATTCTTGAAAAACAGAAATCGCAATTACGAAGACAATCGCAATGGCCATAAAAATGCCATCACCATAATCTCCAGTTATGAAATATATACTCGTTGCGGTAAACAATAAAAGAAACATAGGTTCCTTTACAATGTCTAATAACGAATTTAAGAAGTGGTTTTTTTTAGCGTGTTCAACAGAGTTAGTGCCGTGAATTTTTGCGGATTCTAAAACTTCTAAATCGGTTAAACCTGTACTTATTTTTTTAGAATCGCTCATTATAGATGGATTATTATTTATGCAAGTTACATAATTTATTCTTAAAAGAAATAGATTATTTGCTTAAGATTTACTATATTTGCACGCAATTTAACAACAACTACAAATTGCACCATGAAAGCACACACAACTAAAATCGTTGGCGAAGGCCTTACTTACGACGATGTTTTGCTTATTCCAAATTATTCAGAAATTTTACCACGCGAAGTTAGTATTCAATCGAAGTTTTCGAGAAATATTACTTTGAATGTTCCTATCGTTTCCGCTGCAATGGATACGGTTACCGAAAGTTCTATGGCAATTGCTATGGCTCAAGAAGGTGGAATTGGCGTGTTGCACAAAAACATGACGATTGAGCAACAAGCAGCGAAAGTAAAGAAAGTAAAACGTGCAGAAAGCGGTATGATTATCGACCCAGTAACGTTACCATTAACAGCAACTGTGGGTGATGCGAAAATGGCGATGAAAGAATTTAGCATTGGCGGAATTCCAGTAGTAGATGATAACGGAATTTTAAAAGGAATTGTTACCAATAGAGATTTACGTTTCGAAAAAGTAAATACCCGTTCTATTTTAGAGGTAATGACTTCTGAAAATTTAGTAACGGCTGCTCAAGGAACAACTTTACAAGAGGCAGAGGGAATTCTTCAAGAAAATAAAATTGAAAAATTACCAGTAGTTGACAACAATAATAAATTAGTTGGTTTAATTACCTTTAGAGATATTACCAAATTAACGCAAAAACCAATTGCTAATAAAGATAGATTTGGTCGTTTACGCGTGGCTGCCGCTTTAGGTGTAACAGCTGATGCAGTAGATAGAGCAACGGCTTTAGTAAATGCTGGTGTTGATGCTGTTATTATTGATACCGCTCACGGACATACAAAAGGTGTGGTAGATGTATTGAAAGCAGTAAAAGCAAAATTCCCAGATTTAGATGTAGTAGTGGGTAACATTGCTACTCCAGAAGCAGCATTATATTTAGCTCAAAACGGAGCTGATGCAGTGAAAGTTGGAATTGGTCCAGGTTCTATTTGTACGACGAGAGTTGTAGCTGGAGTTGGATTTCCACAATTTTCAGCAGTTTTAGAAGTAGCTGCGGCGTTAAGAGGAACAGGAGTTCCAGTTATTGCTGATGGTGGAATTCGTTATACAGGAGATATTCCAAAAGCGATTGCTGCGGGAGCTGATTGTGTAATGTTAGGTTCACTTTTAGCAGGAACAAAAGAATCGCCAGGAGAAACGATTATTTTTGAAGGAAGAAAATTCAAATCATACCGTGGAATGGGTTCTGTTGAAGCGATGCAAGAAGGTTCTAAAGACCGTTATTTCCAAGATGTAGAAGACGATGTTAAGAAATTAGTTCCAGAAGGAATCGTAGGGCGTGTGCCTTACAAAGGAGAATTAAACGAAAGCATGCAACAATTCATTGGTGGTTTAAGAGCCGGAATGGGTTATTGTGGTGCAAAAGATATTCCAACGTTACAAGAAAACGGACGTTTCATTAGAATTACAGCAAGTGGTATTGGCGAAAGTCACCCACACAATGTAACGATTACAAAAGAAGCTCCAAATTATTCGAGATAAAAAAGTGTTCAGTGCTCAGTGAGTAGTGTTCAGTAAAAATAGAAACCTGATAGCCGTAAAGCTATCAGGTTTTTTTATTTTGAACCAAACATTTGTACCGCATAAATTTTTTTATTTTCCCAATCGATGCTAAAACCAATTTCTGTGAAATTATATTTTGTTTCTGAAATATTCTTGTAATGATTGGGTGATTTCTTCCACAGATTAAACATTTTTAAAGCTAAAATATCTAAATCTTCGTCGGAATAAATTTGGTCTTTAATTCCAGTGAATAATAAGTTTTCGCCCACTAATACAAACGAGTTTCCACCATAAAAGTAGACACGGTCTTTTGGACTTTGTTTTTTTGCATCGGTTTGTTCGTGAGATAAAGTTTGTGCTTTTGCAATGTATTTAGCATGGTCATCTGCTGCTTTTTTCAAATGAGTATCCAAACCAAGTACTTTTCTGTCGTTATTGGAACGTTCTTCGTTTACCAATTGATATACTTTTGTTTTCAGTTTTTCTAAATCAATTTTGTTTTGATTTTGACTGAAACTTAAAGTGGAAAGTAGGAGTAGGAATAGGGTGATTTGGGTTTTCATATTGTATGTTTTTCAATACTTTATATAACTTAAAAAGAGATTAAATAGTATTTTGCCCCTTCAAAAACTCATTAATCTTTTTTCTATCACCAGCAATCCACAAAATATCATCGGATTCTAAAATCCAATGTGATTCTGGATTTAGAATACGTTTTCCGTTACGTTCGATGCCTACAATGATGCCGTGCGTTTTTTCTCTAATTTGTGATTCACGAATGCTTTTTCCAATGCAAACGCGGTTTTTAAGCTCTAATTGTTGGAGAATAATATCTTCTTTAATGAAAGCTTCTGGTTCGTCGATTTCGTGTTTGTCTAAGAAGTTTTTGAATAATTTTACTTGTTCGTCCGTACCAATTATGTTGATTTCGTCACCTGGAAATAAGCGTTCGGTTCTAATTGGAATGTTAATCGTGACTTCACCACGTTTGATAGACGCAATATTAATTCCGAATTGCTCTCTAATTTTTAATTCTTCCAACGTTTTACCTGCTAAATTCGATTCTTTGGCAATAATTAAATCGGCCATGTGACCATCCCAAGGCGACAGTACATTCTGTCGTTTGTTGGCTTGTTTCGTGATTTCTCTGTCGTTGAAATTTTTCAAAAAATGACCTTCGATTTTGTTGTAAAAAGCATGCAATCGTTTCGGGAATAAAATGTACGATGCAATTCCAATAACTAAAGCAATGATGGCGATAACTGGAGAGAAAAACTCATTCAATACAAATCCGAAATAGAATAAGGTTAGCGCAATTCTAAAAAATACTAACACAATAATCGGACCTTGGTATTTTCGAACTTGCATTAATTCCTGCACTTGTTCCACAGCCACTCTTCTCAACGATAATGCCCATAAAAAAGGTGATAAAATAACAACCGTTATTAAAGCTGCGATAGCATTTCCAAAGCGGGAATCTTCAACCAAAGGCAAAATATATTTGGATGAAAGTAGAATAATCGCCACAATAATAATCGAGTGAATGATTACCTGAGTTAAATACGCTTTTAATACAATTTGCCATGTACTAACCGATTTAATAGCTTCGGTATTGGCGCTGTAACGTTCGATTTTTTTTACCCAACGTCTTGGTAATTTTTTCTCCAAAAAGATAGATAAAGGCGTTGAAAATTTCACCATGAATGGCGTTGTAAAGGTTGTAATAGCTGAAACTGCAACCACAATTGGATACAAGAAATCGCTCGTTACATTTAACGTCATTCCTAATGTGGCAATGATGAACGAAAACTCTCCAATTTGAGATAAACTCATTCCAGTTTGAATGGATTGTTTCAGCGGCTGACCCGAAAGTAAAGCGCCAATCGTTGAAGAGAGCGATTGACCAAGAATAACCACTAAAGTTAGAATTCCTACAGGAAACGCATATTTCATCAACATTTCAGGATCAATCAACATCCCGACCGATACGAAGAAAACCGCTCCAAATAAATCTTTTACTGGTTTTACCAAATGTTCAATGTGTTCGGCTTGCGTGGTTTCGGCAATAATTGAACCCATGATAAAGGCACCAAGAGCAGGAGAGAAGCCCACATTTGCAGCAAATAAAACCATTAATAAACACAATGCCAATGAAACAATTAGCAGCATTTCATCAGTTAAAAGATGTTTCGCTTTTTTTAGTAATGTTGGGATAAAGAAAATTCCCGCTACAAACCAAATGGTTAAAAAGAAAACCAATTTTAAAACCGATTGTAATAATTCGCCACCCGAAAATTGCTGACTTACCGCAACGGTTGATAATAAAACCATCATTAAAATGGCTAAAATATCTTGTACAATCAACGCTCCAATAACATTTCCAGCGAATTTTTGTGTTTTTACACCTAATTCGTCAAAGGTTTTTAGGATAATTGTAGTGGAAGAAATGGATAAAATAACGCCTAAAAACAAACTATTCATTTTGCCCCAATCCATTAGTTGCCCTACGAAATAGCCTAAGGCTACCATTGAGATGATTTGGGTTAAAGCGGTTATGGAAGCTGTTCCACCGACTTTCATTAGTTTTTTAAAACTAAATTCTAATCCTAAACTGAATAAAAGAAATATTACACCTATTTCTGCCCAAACTGTTACGCTGTTCATATCTTTAACCGTTGGAAAAAAACCGAATTTATTTCCTGCTAAAAACCCTGCAACCAAATATCCTAAAACTAAAGGTTGTTTTAAGATTCTAAAAATTAGTACAGCAATGGCTGCAGTGACTAAAATTAGTCCTAAATCGCTAATTAAATTGGGTAAATGAACTGTGGAGGCAGTAAGAAATATTGGCATACATTTGAATTTTTACTAAAATAGTGAAAAGCGTTCAGTTTTCAAAATTTCAATTCTTTATGCACTTAATTTTATTGTTTTTTTAACGAATTTAGTTCTTGAAGGGTATAAAATTTTATTTGGTTTGAAACCACAAATTGACAAATCATTTCTAATGTTTTCAGTTCTACTTCATATTCTTTTGTAGCCTTGCCAACTGGTTTGTGTCCGTAAAAAACGACTATTTTATTGTGTTTTTTAGCGTAATTTAAAACTTTAGTAATGTAATTCAGATTAAAATGTTCGTAATTGCTGTCAATTCCAATTCCGTTTGCAAGTCGAGTTCCGTTGTAGAAATTAGCGTTATCGGCTACTTTTTTACCTCCTTTTGCTGTTCCTCTGATGATTTCGAAATGTTTTTGTAATTCGTAATCTAACGTTTGTGTTTTGGCTCCAAAAGGATAAGCAAATGATTTAATTTCGATGCCTTCTTTTTTAAATGCTTCAATTAATGGAAAAATTTCAACTATTAAGTATTGCTGTTTGTTGTTTTTCTTAGCGAATTCTTTTGCGTTGAGATGACGAAATCCGTGACCTGCAATTTCGTGACCTTTGTTTTGAAGTTCTTTTAAATTTGAGATATCTGAAACAGAGAGTTTTTCAAAATTACTTACACAAAAAGTCGCTTTCCAATTGTATTTTGCGAGTTGATTATCGGCTTCTTTCCATTCGTTTACAAAGTAATCGTCAAAGGTAATGACAACACCCGCTTTTGAATTTGTGGTAGAAGTTTTGGAAGACGAACAAGAATAAAAGAAAAAACCTATCAGTAAACTAATAAAAATGAGTTTCATACTGATAGGTTTTGGCATATTTTAGAAGGAATTAAATCCCCAAATAATTACTTGGTGTAATTTGCATTAATTCCGTTCTCACTTCTTCAGAAACTTTTAAAGTTCCAATGAAATTATGAATGGCTTCTTTGTTAATTACAGTATTTGTTCTAGTTAAGTCTTTCAACGCTTCGTATGGATTTGGATAGCCTTCACGGCGCAAAATCGTTTGGATTGCTTCTGCAACAACCGCCCAGTTTTTCTCTAAATCTTCTGCGAATTTTTCTTCGTTCAATAACAATTTGTTTAAGCCTTTCAAAGTAGCTTCAAATGCAATTAACGTATGTCCCATCGGTACACCAATATTACGTAAAACTGTACTATCCGTTAAATCACGTTGTAATCTTGAAAGTGGTAATTTTGCTGAAAGATGTTCGAAAATAGCATTTGCAATTCCTAAATTTCCTTCTGAATTTTCAAAATCAATTGGATTAACTTTATGTGGCATAGCCGAAGAACCAATTTCTCCTGCTTTTATTTTCTGTTTGAAATAATCCATAGAAACATACGTCCAAATGTCTCTATCCAAGTCAATTAAAATGGTGTTGATGCGTTTTAAAGCATCAAAAAAGGCCGCAAAATGGTCGTAATGTTCAATTTGTGTTGTTGGAAATGAATGGTGTAATCCCAAACTGTTTTCTACGAAATCGCTTCCAAATTTTCTCCAATCGGTGTTTGGATAGGCAACTTTGTGTGCGTTGTAATTTCCGGTTGCACCACCAAATTTAGCTGCAAAAGGCACGTTGAATAACAAACGCATTTGCTCTTCTAAACGTTCTACGAAAACTAAAATTTCTTTTCCTAAACGAGTAGGAGAGGCTGGTTGACCGTGTGTTCTGGCTAACATTGGAATATCCTTCCATTCCATTGCTAATTCTTTCAATTTCGCAATTACGCTTACTAAACCTGGTAAATATACGTTTTCAAATGCTTCTTTTGTCGAAAGTGGAATTGCCGTATTGTTGATATCTTGAGAAGTCAATCCGAAATGGATAAACTCTTTATATTCTTGTAATCCTAAACCGTCAAATTTCGATTTGATGAAATATTCCACCGCTTTTACATCGTGATTCGTTGTTTTTTCGGTTTCTTTAATCCAAAGTGCATCTTCAGTAGAAAAGTTCTTATAAATAGCTCTTAAAGAATCGAAAATCGATTTGTCAATTTTGGCTAATTGAGGTAAATCAGCTTCGCGCAAAGCAATAAAATATTCAACCTCTACCAAAACTCGGTATTTAATTAAGGCTTCTTCAGAAAAATAAGGAGATAATGAAATAGTTTTGCTTCTATAACGACCATCAATTGGCGAAATAGCGTTTAATTCTGTTAATTGCATTTTGTTGTGTGTTGTTTAAAGAAGTGCAAATTTAGTAATTAGTGATTAGTTATCAGTAATTAGTTTTGAGTTTTTTACTTTAAATTTAAAAGTTCTTCTTTCACAATTTTCATTCCTTCAACTGCGGTTAACGGCAAAACTTTCAATTCATTTGGCAAATCGTAAATCGTGGCTGGATTTGGATCGATGTAATAAACTGGGACGCTTTGGTCTACATAATTCATCAATCCAGCAGCAGGATATACTTGTAAAGAAGTTCCGATAATAATCAAAATATCTGCGGTTTCTACAATATCAATAGCGTTTTCAATCATAGGAACATCTTCGCCAAACCAAACGATATGTGGTCGTAATTGATTGCCTTCTAAATCAAAATCTCCTAAATTTAAATCTTGTTTCCAATCTAAAACGAAGTTTTCATTACTAATGCTTCTCACTTTTAATAACTCGCCATGCAAATGAATCACTTTATTGCTTCCGGCTCTTTCGTGTAAATCGTCTACGTTTTGGGTTATGATTTGAATGTCGAAATGTTCTTCTAATTCGGCTAAAATTTCGTGGGCTTTATTAGGTTTAACAGTTAAAAGTTGGGCTCTTCGTTTGTTGTAAAAGTTCAAAACCAATTCAGCATTTTTGTTCCAACCGATAGGCGAAGCGACTTCCATAATGTCGTGACCTTCCCATAAACCATCAGCATCACGGAACGTTTTGATTCCGCTTTCGGCACTAATTCCAGCACCTGTTAGTACTACAATTTTTTTCATTTTTCTTTTGCAATTTTAAAAAGCAAATGCGCCTTAAAGACGCATTTGAATATTATACTTTTCCTAAGGTATAGAGATGTTCCATTGTAGGTCCAGTGCTTCCTCCCGCAGGTTCTAATGTAATTCCGAAGGCTTGTGCTTCATTTGCATTTTCTACTTTAATTACTTTAGTAGTACTTGTAGCATACGAATCAAGCAATCCAATACTTGTTGGTGTTAAAACTGGTTCTAATTTTAAAGCCCAAACTTGATAAACCATTCCCTCTGGAGGAGTTGGTAAGCCAGATGCATCGATGTATACTTCTTTTGTGTTTTTGTTATAATACGCTTTTGCGTAAGCGTTTGGAGCAACTTGTTGTCCAGCCAAGGCTACAGCAACATTACTCGTATCTCTTAAAACAGCTAAAACAGATTCAGATTCTTTCTTTTTCAATTCTAAATCAACAACAGATTCTTGAAGGTTACTTTTTTCTACAGATAAAGTGTCAATTACATTGTTAGATTCGTTTAACTTGTAGAACTGAATTCCCATTCCTAATACAAATACAGCGGCGGCAACCCAACCCATGTATTGTGTTAAAGAGTTTTTAGGTTTCATTTGAATTACCTTTTGTTTTTCTAACAGCTGATTTCTGATTTTTTCAAAATTTGTGGCTGATAAATGTGGTGCAATACCATACGATAGATTAATTACGGCTTTTTCGATAGCTGTAATTTCTTCTTTTACTTCAGGATATTGTGCTGCCATTTGGTTAACTTCCGCAATTTCTTCATCGGAAAGTTTTCCAAATACGTATAATTCTAATATACCTGATTCTATATATTCTCTACTATTCATTGATTAATAGTCTTAATTCGTTCATACAATTTCTATTCTGAGTTTTTACCGTACCTAAAGGAATTTCTAACTCGTCTGATGTTTCTTGTTGTGTATACCCTTTAAAAAACAACAAATCGATAATTTGAATACACTTTGGTTTCAATTTCTTTATAAACTCCTTAATACCTATCGCATCTATTTGATTGATGGTTTTTGAGTTATCGTCCAATATATGTACGAAATTATCAGCAGATAAGTTTTTTTGATTGTTGTTAAATCCTTTAGAACGCAATTTATCAATAGAAGTGTTGCGTGCAATGTTTAACATCCAAGTGTACAAACGTCCTTTTGACTCGTTATAAGAATCTATATTTTTCCAAATTTTAACAAAAACCTCCTGGAGTACATCTTCTGCTTCTTCACGGTCTTTAATTAATGTAAAAATTACGCCATACAAACTTTTGGAATAATTGTCATAGAGTAGGGTAAATGACCTATCATCTTTTTTTAATAATAAGGGGATTAGTTCTTCTTGTGTCATGCAATTTTAATTTTTCACTAAAATAATAAAAAAAGTAGTATTATTTTTGTTTCATGAAAAATAATGTAAAAGACTTATTAGCATATTTAGAAGGTTTTATTTCAGAAAATAGAAAATCAGGTTTTTTAAGAGTGCTAAAAAATAGAACTAAACATTTTACTATAGCAATTGAAGATGTGTATCAATTACACAATACAAGCGCTGTAATGCGAAGCTGTGAAGTGTTTGGAATTCAAGAGTTGAATGTAATTGAACAAAAATTTGGCAAACGGATTGATACCGAAATTGCTATGGGTGCTCAAAAATGGGTCGATGTAAATCGGTTTAACACGGTTCAAAGTTGTATTGATCAAATGCGAGCTAAAGGATACCAAATAATAGCAACAACACCTCACAACGATTCTTGTATGTTACATGAATTTGATATTTCTAAACCATCTGCATTGTTTTTTGGTACAGAACGAAATGGATTGTCTGAGGAAGTAATTCAACAAGCGGGTTTTTAAAAATACCAATGGTGGGTTATACCGAAAGTTTGAATATTTCGGTTTCAGCTGCGATTATTATTCAAGATATTACGAATCGATTAAGACAATCTAATATCGATTGGCAATTATCAGAAGAAGAAGTTTTAGAAAAACGCCTTGATTGGACACGGAAATCTATAAAAGATATTGAATTTATTGAAAAAAAATTTTATGAAAATTCTGAAAATGATTAATTTTCTTCTTCAATAACTTCTTTTGATAATGTAAGTTTTAAACTGATAAATCCAATTAAACCAGCTACTAATGAGGCTAACAGAATAATAAATTTTGCATTATTAATAATTGTTTCGTTTTCAAAAGCCAAAAGCGTTATAAAAATAGACATTGTAAAACCAATTCCAGCTAAAAAACCTACACCAAGAATTGACTTCCAATTTAAATCATTTGGAAGTTTACACCAACCAAGTTTAATTGCTATAAATAAGATGGTAATAATTCCTAAAGGTTTGCCAATAATAAGTCCAAGCGCAATTCCTATGCTATAATTTTGTGTAATAATTGTAGTAAAATCCGTTCCAATTACTATGGCTGTATTTGCTAATGCAAAAATGGGTAAAATGATAAAAGCAACTGGTTTGTGTAAAAAATGTTGTAATATATAAGAAGTAGATTTTTCTCCACCATTTCCAAAAGGAATTGCAAAAGCCAATAAAACACCAGTAATCGTAGCGTGAACTCCAGAATGAAGCATAAAATACCACATAAAAACCCCTCCAATTAAATAAGGAATTAAGTTTCTGATTTTCAAGCGATTAAGAATTAGTAAAAAAGCAAAAATACATAAAGCAATTATAAGGTTTGACCAAAATAATGCTTTTGTATAGAAAATCGCAATAATCATTATAGCACCTAAATCGTCAATTACGGCTAATGCTGTTAAGAAAATTTTTAATGAAGTTGGTACTCTATTTCCTAATAATGATAAAATTCCCAATGCAAACGCAATGTCTGTTGCCATTGGAATTCCGGCTCCAGATTGTGTTTCGGTTCCAAAGTTAAATAGCAAAAAAATCGCGGCTGGGATTATCATTCCGCCGATAGCACCAAAAATTGGAAGTAGCGCATCTTTTATATTAGATAATTCGCCTTGGTAGATTTCTCTTTCAAGTTCTAAACCAATTAATAAAAAGAAAATAGTCATTAATCCATCGTTTATCCAATGTTCAATGCTATGTCCAGCAAATGTAGTTTCCCAGAAATGTAAATATGAATTGCCAAAAGCTGAGTTGGCAATTGCTAATGAAATTAAGGTAAATGCAATAAGTACTAAACCACCTGATTTTTCACTTTCGAAAAAATCTTTATATAATTGTGTTGCTTTCATTCTATTTTTTTTGGAATTGATAAAAAAATCAATCCGATTATCAAATAGTTTAAAAAGGATAAGAAGCCTTTATTTTATTTGTTTTTTTTCAAAACTTTATACTCTTCATAGCATGAACTAATTGCATCCATGATTTGTAAGTCGTTTGCAGTTTTTATGAAGTATTCAGAGTAATTACAATTTTCTAGGATTAATGGAATATCATCTTTATTGATTTCTAATAAAGCCGCTAATGTTTCTCTATCAAATTTTGTAGCCAAAAGATTTCTAACGGTATCGTCTTTTTTCATTTCTTTTAGCTTTTTCATTTCTTTAGGGCGTTTTCCAAAAACATTATAAAGAAAGTCGGCAGGATTAAATATAGATCCTAAAACTTTAGAAACAGCATTTGGAGATTTATCACCCACTTCGTACCCAACTTGCAAACCAGGAATGCTGTAACGATAATTGTCAGAGGCAACAGGAATAAGTTCTGTGTCAACCTGAACGTGTCCAGTTAAATTGTATTTAAAAACAGTTACTTCGTCTAAAACATAAGACTTTTCACTAAGGTAAATTTTGGTTGGATTTTCTTTTATCCAGTCGTTAGTTACTTTGACTTTTATGGTTTCATATCCTAAATAACTAAATAAAAGAGTGTCGTTAACTTGAGCAGCAATTTCAAATAATCCACTTGGAGTGGTTACAGTTCCTGAAACTTTTGTAGCATTAATAACGTGCACACTCCCCATAGGTAAACGCGTTTCGTTATGAATTACGGTTCCTTTAATGAATTTTACTAGCGTATCATTTTGCGCATTGGCAAAGATAGAGACAAGTAAAAAAAGAAAAACTACAAAATATCTCATGCTTTATTTATTGATTCAAAAATACGAATCTAAAGCTGATATTTTGTAGTTTTATATAATTTTATAAGAAAATTAACGAAAATCGTTAGCTTCTTCTTGGTCTTCTTGGTCTTGCAGTATCTCCAGTACTTTCTGCACGTCTTGGTGCTCTATCTGAAAATCCGCCTTCTCTTTTAGGAGCTGAACTGCTTCTTTCACCTCTAAAACCACCTTCTCTCTTAGGAGCTGAACTTCTATCGCTTCTGAAACCGCCATCTCTACCACCTTCTCTTCTTGGAGCAGAACCACTTCTTTCGCCTCTGAAGCCACCTTCGCGTCTTCCACCACCAAAACCTCCGCCAGAACTTCTTCCATTATGGTCACGTCTTCCGCCACCATCATTTTTAGAAATTTCAACGTTGATTCTTCTGCCGTTCATATCATATCCGTTAAGAACAGACATTACTTTGTCAGTGTGTTCGCCAT
>Ga0209373_10004025_pt1 | contig 12986 bp, 11 predicted proteins | sample Higcelweek5metaG_FD_187173 | JGI IMG/M metagenome (GOLD analysis project Ga0209373, IMG submission 187173) | Freshwater pond sediment microbial communities from the University of Edinburgh, under environmental carbon perturbations - High... | ecosystem: Environmental > Aquatic > Freshwater >...
ATCGCTGTTGCATTTCCAGAAAAGGAATTCAACCCTTATTTATTAGCAGCTTTTCTTATCCTTCTTTTTTCCATGTGCTTTCCTTTTAACCTTGGGTTGGGTTTTTTAATTGATATTGTTCCAAATCTCACACAGTTCAATGCCCCGGGAAGGTTTGCCTGGATTTTTTATTATGTATTTACCGTTTACGCTGCCATTGTTATATACCGATATTTTGAGAAAATGAAGAGCGATGGTCAGAAATCGAAAGCAATTTGGCTGATGTTTCTCGTTCTCTTTTTCTGGTCGGTCGATGCACTTTCAAATGCCCAATTAGCCTTTAAAAAGATTGTCAACAGAAACACCCATCTCACTTCGTCGGATACAAAATATTTGGAACGCTTTTATTATTTTGAGAAAACCCCTGAGGCATTTCAGGCAATTTTCTCAGTACCTTTTACAAATAGCTCAGCTGATAAGATGAACTTCACTAAAGAAATTGATGCATTTAGTGAAGCAATGAAATATTCTTACCATACCAGAATCCCAATAATCGAATGTTTATCTCCCCGCATTTCGTTAAGCGAGGCACAGAGCAGCATTCAGCTTCTTGCCGATTCAAGCATACGGAAGACCCGTATTGACGACATGAATGACAAACCAATTTTAATTCTCAATTTATACCGACAGTTAACCGAAAATGAGCGCTGGTTAATCAAGCATTCCAATTTTTTATGGGGTGATACGTTACACACACTCTCTTCTATTTCCCCAACCCTCTTTAAAAACAGTTATCAAAATTGGATGAATTGGGCTGATAGTACGAAATTGAAATTAAAAGCCTCCCCTAACCTCCGCCAGCTGGCGGAAGGAGAATTAAGGACAGATTCAGACTCTAACAAAATTTTCTATCTGAATTTTGAAAATAATCATTCAAAGAATGTTTTCAGCGGTAAAGGCGCTTTTTACAAAAGAAGTGAAAAGGCAGAGATATTTTTTGAAGATTTCCCTTCAAAAGGGATAACAGGGAATTACGAACTATCATTCTGGCTTTATATCGATGCCCGAACTTCTGACATGCCACAAGCAATCATCAACCAAATAGATCGGTATAATACAGCAATAAATTCAATTCAACTCGATACGCAAACCGAACACAACGTCTACAAAAATTGGCTACGGGTTGACAAAAGCATCGACATCAAACCCGGAATGAAATACCAATTGGTGATAACCGGGAAATTTATCACCGTTGACGATTTGCTTTTGAAACCAGAAGGAAGTAATGTTTATATCAAAACATCCGATGGAAAAGAGTTGATGAACAACTTCGTGATGGACAGAGGGGAATAAATGGAAAAATGGGGCTCCCCATCATTCCAATTTTCCATATTCTAAAAGGTTACATTAAAAAGAGTTTTACTATGAAACAATATCCACTCTATCAAGTCGATGCGTTTGCAGAACAACCGTTTACCGGCAACCCGGCTGCTGTCGTAATTATGAATGAATGGCCCGAAAAGCAGATAATGCAAAATATTGCCATGGAAAACAATCTGTCGGAAACTGCTTTTCTGGTTAAGATTGATGATATTTACCATGTAAGGTATTTCACCCCAACCGTAGAAGTTGATCTCTGCGGCCATGCAACGCTTGCATCTGGCTACGTTCTTTTTACTTTTTACAACGAGAAGAACACGATTACTTTTCGTACAACATCGAAAGGCGATTTGTTTATAACCAAAAAAGAAGATCAGATGATTCTTGATTTCCCTACTGATCAATATCAAGAAGTTGAATTGCCAAAATTTGTAATTGAAGCACTTGAAGCAAAACCTTCGGAAATTTACTGGGGATTAAACGACCTGATGCTTGTCTTTGATAACGAATATCAGATCAGGGAGATGAACCCGAATTTCGATATCATGGCAAAAATTCCATCGCGCGGAATGATGGTTACTGCCCCTGGTAAAGAAGTCGATTTTGTATCGCGATTTTTTGCTCCTCAATCGGGCATATTGGAAGATCCGGTTACGGGATCTGCTCACACTACCCTTATCCCATATTGGGCAAAAAGGATTGGAAAAACAAAGATGATTGCCCGACAACTCTCCAAACGGGGAGGCACCATTTATTGCGAATTGGCAGGCGATAGAGTAAAAATTGGGGGAAAAGCCATTCATTACTTGACAGGGGAAATTTTTGTATAGTCAGAAGACCGAAGTCGGAAGTCAGAAGTAAAAAGTATGAAGTTGACTTCGGTCTTCGGACTTCCAACTTCTGACTGAAATTTATATCTTTGAATCATAAATCGATAAAATGACCCAGCGCAAAACCGATCATATTACCCTTGCAGCTTTGTCGGCACCGGCAACTTCAACACCTGACGAACGGTTTTCTTATGAGCCGCTCCTGTCATCACATCCTACCGAAAAGTGCAAGATTGATTTCATGGGCAAAACCCTGAATCACCCGATGTGGATTTCGAGTATGACCGGTGGATCGGAAGAAGCCGGAAATATTAATCGATTACTGGCAGAAGCGTGTGCAGAATTTGGACTGGGCATGGGGCTTGGTTCATGCCGATCACTTCTAAAAAGCAATGAGTTTTTCGACGATTTCAATCTGCGTCCAATTCTTGGTCACGACCGGCCTTTTTTTGCCAACCTCGGAATCGCTCAGATTGAAGAACTGATAATCAATAAAGAAACAGAGAGGGTACACGATCTGGTTATCCACAGACTAAGGGCCGATGGTTTAATAATACATGTGAATCCTACGCAGGAGTGGCTTCAACCTGAAGGAGACCTTTTTAAAAAGCCACCAATCGAAACGATAGATGCATTTATTGTAGATCTAAAGAAACAATACCCGGTTATAATTAAAGAAGTAGGCCAGGGTATGGGACCCGGGAGTCTTGAAAAATTGATGGAGTTAGATATTGACGGACTTGAGTTTGGTGCCTTTGGCGGAACCAACTTTGCCTCCATTGAAATTATGAGGAACCAGCAAGGACATTCAGAATTTATGTACCCTCTGGCAACATTCGGACATAATTGTTCCGACATGCTCGAAATGGTAAACAATATTGTTTTTGACCATCAGGTAAAATGCGAAAACCTGATCATTTCGGGAGGTATCAGAAACTTTCTGGATGGTTACTACTACACAAAAAAATCAATCCTCCCTTCAGTTTATGGCATGGCTAATGTGTTATTACAACATGCAATGTCTTCAAAAGAAGATCTTTTCAATTTCATAAAAGCGGAAGTAGAAGGATTCAAATTCTCTTCACAATTTCTTCAAATCAGAAAATAATCACTCAATCCTTTTTTTGAAATTGGTTAGAGATTCTGTACCTTGAATAAAAATTACTGTGATGAAGAAATTATTTATCTTATTAATTGTTTTAACCGCTTGTAAACAACCAGCCATGACACAACAACCAGATCAAACCATCAACAACGAATTCTCTTTTCAACTTGAAAAATATCTGGGTACCTGGTACGAAATTGCCCGTTTCGACCATTCGTTTGAACGCGGGTTGCAGGGTGTAACCGCTACCTATTCGCTGATGCCGGATGGTAAAATCAACGTATTGAATCAGGGTTATAAAAACAGCCTTGATGGCAAGTTTAAGAAAGCAGTTGGAAAGGCTAAACTTTTTAACCCAAATACTCCAAGGAACTTACTCGTTTCTTTTTTCTGGATATTTTACGCTCCCTATAATATTCTGGAACTCGATTCTGATTACCAGTATGCGCTTATTGGAAGTAAATCATCTGATTACTTATGGATATTAAGCCGAACCCCGCAACTGGAAGAGAAAACCTATCAGATGCTTCTCGATAAAGCCCAAACCCGCGGGTACGATACAAGTAAACTGATAAAAGTTTTGCAACACCGATAACTCATCGATGACAAAAAATCTATGACGTTAATCTTACGAATACTGTTCTTCCCTCTTTCATTGTTACGGTTTATTATTACCTGGCTCACATGCCTGATATTCCTTCTTCTCATTCTCATTGAAGTCCGTTTTTTCAGACATGATGGTAGTTTTCCAAGCTGGAGTGCACGAAATTTAGGTAAAACAATACTGGTAATTTTAGGATTCGGTGTAAAAAGAAACCGAATCCCTCCGATTAAAAGCTTCATACTAATGCCCAACCACCGGAGTTATATCGATGTTTTTCTCATGTTAGCCTACTCACCCTCTACAATTGTAGGGAAAGCTGAAATATTGAAATGGCCTGTTCTTGGCCATGCGATGAAATATGGCCGGACTATTATTGTTAATCGCGGAGAGATGAGAAGTAGAATAGATACAATGCGGAAAATTGGAGAGTCGGTAATGAACGGCATTTCTGTAATGATTTTCCCGGAAGGTACGACATCGAAAGGCCCCGGAATATTATCTTTTAAAAAAGGGACATTCAACGTTGCTGCTGAATTGAACATACCAATTATTCCATGCGCCATTTGTTACGAAGACGTTGACCATGCATGGGTTGGCGATGATTCTTTCGTTTCGCATTTTTTCCGCCAAATGTGGAAACCATTTTCACGGGTTGAGGTACGATTTGGTGACCCCATCTGCAATAACAATTTCAATGTCTTAAAAGAAGAAACAAAGCTGTCGATAAAGAGTATGTTGGACAAAATGGAGTAAAAAAAAGCCGGCAAAAAATACCGGCATTTTTCTAAGAATGAGATTAATAATCTTTGTTTTCCTCAAATGCTATAAATATCCAATTACGTTTTCCTGTTTAATGCTTTGAAAGATAACTGGCAACCCCTTCGGCGGTGGCGCTCATCGCTTCGTCACCAGCTTTCCAGTTTGCCGGGCACACTTCGCCCACTTCTTCAAAATGTTTCAGTGCATCGACCATACGTAAAGCTTCATCAACACTTCGCCCCAATGGCAAATCGTTTATTACCGCATGACGAACAACTCCCGCTTTATCGATCAGGAACAAACCACGATAAGCTACCGAAGCTCCATCAAATACTGCTTCGTCATTTTCATTGTATCCATATTCACCAGCCAAAACGCCATAATTCATGGCAATAGTCTTCGACAAATCTGAAACCAACGGGAAGGTTACCCCTTTGATACCTCCATTTTTCTTTTCGGTATTCAACCATGCCCAATGCGAAAATTCAGAATCGACCGAGCAACCAACAACGGCAACACCCCGTTTTTCAAATTCAGCCAGTTTATCCTGAAATGCTATGATCTCGGTAGGGCACACAAAAGTGAAATCGAGCGGGTAAAAGAAAAATACCACATACTTGTTGCCTAAATACTGTGACAACGAAAAATCATCTGCAATTTCAAACCCATTTACAACTGCTTTACTATTAAACAGGGGAGCTTTTTTTCCAACTAATGTATTCATCATTTTTTAATTTTAATTTTCTGTTTGTAATCATTACAAATTAAATACAATTATTTCTATAAAACAACAGGGGCATCTGATTTTGGTGTTAAATTTTCATTAATCATTTAATTAATTATTTATAAGTCCACAAATAATTAATTATTTCTTAGAATAAAACTTTGATTAAATACTTTAAAAAATTACTTTTGTAATGATTACAATTATGATATGGAAAATTTAAACATTTATTTAAACCAACATGAAATAAAACCTTCAGTTCAGAGAATGAAGATTTTTGAATATTTGTTTCAAAACCGAACTCACCCTACTGCCGATACCATTTATCTTGCCCTGCACCCTTCTATGCCTACTTTGTCGAAAACAACCGTGTATAATACCATGAAATTGTTCGTTTCAAAAGGGGTAGCAGTTGTTGTCAACATTGAAGATAATGAGGTAAGATACGATGCCGACACATCGGTTCACGGCCACTTTAAATGTAAAGGCTGCGGAGGATTATTTGACTTCAGGGTTGGAAAGAATCTTGAAATTGAGGGGCTTGATCAGTTTCGGATTGATGAATACCATGTATACTTGAAGGGTTACTGCAAGGTTTGTAAACCCTAATTCTTAGTTCGGGATGGATACTGGATACTCGCGACTGAATAGTGTTGACTGTTTCTGATTCCTTATTTATTATTATTTATTCCTTTTTTTATATTTTTAATGCAAGATACTGCCTGCCTGCCGGAATTTAATGAAGGCAGGGATACTTGATATTAATGCCTCCATGCGTTGTGAAAAGTTTCCCTAAATGTTTTTCCAATCGATAGTTTCTTCCCTGCAACACTTACCACGTTTCCTTCACAATACTCAACATTTTCAAGGTTAATGACATACGATTTGTGAATACGACAAAATTGAGCTGACGGAAGCAATTCAAGAAATTGCTGCATGGTCCCGTGTGATATGATTGATTGATTCGAAGTTACCATCCTCACATAATCACCCATCGACTCGATGTAATTGATGCTTTCAATCTTTACCCGGAACTCTTTTTTGCCCGATTTTACCAATACAAAATCCTTATCAGTTGCGGAGGGCGCTGAATTCCTCAAGAATTTTTCAACTGCTTTCGAGAAACGGCTAAAGGAGATTGGCTTCAGCAGGTAATCAACTGCATCGAGATTAAAACCCTCGACAGCATACTCGGGATAAGCTGTCGTGAAAATCACCGCAGGAGGATTGATCAAACGCTTTACCAATTCAACCCCATTCATTCCGGGCATATTGATGTCGAGAAAAATCAAATCAACGTTGTTCGACTTCAGGAATTCGACTACCTCCCTCCCGTCGCTGAAGACTTGAATCAACTCCAAATCGTGAATTTCAGCAATATAATCTTTCAGGATTTCTTGCTGCAATGGTTCATCGTCGACAACAATACAATGTAGCGCCATCACAATTTGTTTTAAGTTTCAATTGAACCTTATAGACATTCGCCTCGTTTGAAATCTCCAATTCGTATCTGCTATCATAAATAAGTGCAAGACGTTTTCGTGCATTCTGCAACCCGATTCCTCCCCGCTCCTTGCGAACAGCCTCCGATCCCTCATAACTGTTTTCGATTTTAAAATTGAGAATATCTCCATCTACCTTAAAATCAATACGGATAAAAAAATCGCCGTTGGAGTTCGGGGAGCAATGTTTTAAGGCATTTTCAATGAAAGGGATGAAGATTAAGGGAGCCACTTTCATTTCGCTGATATCACCTTGAATGCTCTTTTCAACCGTTAGCTTTTCTCCAAAACGCACCTGGTGAATTTCAAGAATACTGTTGACTATCTCCAGCTCTTTAATCAGTTCTACCTTTTCGACATTGGTTTCATAAAGCATGTAACGCATAATATCTGACAGTTGCAGGATAACATCCGGCGCTAAATCTGATTTTTTCCTCGACAGCGAATAAATACTGCTTAGCGTATTGAACAGAAAGTGGGGATTGACCTGCGATTTCAAAGCCTCCAGTTGGTGCAACGTACTCTCTTTCTCAATTTTACTAACCAAGAACCATGCACCAGCTAATTTGATTAAAAAAGTCAGACAAATGTAGGCTAGTAAGATCAGACCAATTTGAAAGGAATCGTAAACCGGTACAAAATAGTACTTGGGCAATATCCAATCAACCGCATAATTGAATACGAGATAATAGAAACCAATTCCTGCAACCAGATTTAAAACAGACGACAGAAAGTACATTCCATATCGATTTTTGGCCATGAAACGGGGAATTAAAATCAGCAGGTTTACATAAACCGGCAGCAAAATCACCACGTGAAAAACAAACGTATAAATCCAGTCAATCTTTTGAATATCGGCAGAAACCCTAAATAGGTTAACCAATACAATGACGGAAACAAACCAAAACAGGATGTGTTGAAACATCCTACTTTGAATAATCCTTAAAAAAATATTTTTGATTTTGCCCATCACTTTTTCAGCCTCAATAATTTAACTTCTAAACCGTCTTTGAAAGCATCTTCCGAATTTAGATATTTCCTGACAAACTTTTGAAGTTCGTCTGATTTAGCCGTTAAAAGAATGAAATCGCCATTGTATTCGTGCCTGATTCTGACTTTGTTCTCTTTAATCAGTTTTTCAAGCCACTCTCCATTGAACCATCTGAATGTCAAGCTATCGCCGTTAATGATAACTTTGGCAAAGGTGTGAACGGGGATGATGTGCAGATCGAACAGGCGAATATCCTTTTTCTTGGTATAATCATCCAAATAAAAGTCGGCCAGTAATACCCCATCAACCCTTATTAAATGTACCTGAAAAGTTGAGATAAAACTTGAATCCATTTCTTCATCTACTTTTAACCAGTAACCGGTACTATCGGTTACATCCATCTCCTTCACTTTTTTTGTCTGATGGGTAAAGTTCCAGCCAATTGAATCTTTCGATAAGAAATTACCAAGTAAATAATCGTTCGGGAAGAGATCTTTTTCAGTGTAAAGTGGGTAAAACGAAAAGACTACACACCCACTTAAACAGAAGATCGCCAGCAACAAGAGAATACTATTTTTCCATTTCATAATTATTGATTTTTAGATACTCCCTCAAAGTTGAACCAATCCTATTAGTCATACAACTTTTTTCGATGAACGATACTATTTTTTCGTTGATCATAAAATTATGAGAAAGATGAACTATAGACTTTACTTCGGATTTATCGGTTTATTGGTTATGAATAGCCCCGACCTTCAGGTTGGGGGTAAATAAGGAAGCAGACTGGTCTGTTCCCAATTTAATCAGATAATTTGGCTAAAGCCTCATGAAATCAAACATTAAAATCCACGGCATAAATGCCGTGGCAATTCAAACAACCATCAAACCGAAAATTCTGTTTTACTTTACAATGAATATCTTTTATCTTTATCTCTCATAAAGCATTTTGAATTATTGAAATTCAAAAAATGAAAAATAAAATATATTCATTTATTCTGTTTCTGATAGTTTTAATTGGGGTTGCATTTTATTACGATTACCAAGAGATAGCATTCAAGAGACCTCAATCTGTTCACAAATGGAGGCAATCAGATTGTGCCTCCATTGCATTAAATTATTATCAAGGTGGAATGCATTTCTTTGTTCCAGAAACGCACAATCTAACTTCGGATGGTGGAACCAGCGGAAAATGCTGCACCAGTGAAGTACCTATACTATATTATACGGTAGCTATATTTTACCAAATTTTCGGATATCACGAGTCCATATTCAGGATATTCAACATGCTGTTATTTTTCCTGGGTTTATTCTACCTTTTTCGTCTTTTGCACTTTTTGTTAAAAGATGTTTTTTGGGCTATTGCCCTGACCATATTATTCTTCACCTCACCTGTATTGGTATTTTACGGGAATAATTTTCTTTCAAATTCATCGTCACTGGCATTTTCAATAATTGGTTGGTATTATTTTATACGATTCATAAACGAACACCATTCAAAATGGTTTTACATTTCAATGGCTGTTTTTTTTGTTGCCGGGGCTTTCAAGGTAACAGCACTCTTCAGCTTATTTGCTATTACAGGGATACTTCTACTTGAAGCGGTTGGCTTGATCAGGTTTCGGGGAACCGAAAAACTATTCAAATATCCGGTCCGTTTTTTATCGGTAATCATCGCAATTATTTTATTAATTGGTTCATGGATTGTGTACGCCCATTTCTTTAATCAGAAACACGACTGCACCTATTTTTCAACAACTATATTCCCAATCTGGAACCTTGACAGAACTGGAATTCAAGATGTATTAAACAACATAAGGGAAATATGGCTTTTTCAATATTTTCACCTGTCTGTTTTGATTTTTTTAGGTGTGTGTTCATGCTTCATTTTGGTATTTAACCGCAAAGGCAACAAACTTCTCAACATCAGTATCCTCCTCGTTTTCATAGAAGTTATTGTGTATATTCTGCTTCAATTCTGGACGTTCAGAGACCATGATTATTATATGATCGATGTCTTCATTCTTCCTGTCTTAATTGTTATATCTGCATTTGATGTCCTTAAAAAGCAAAACATCAGGATATTTAACCATATCGCTTCTAAAATTATTTTCACCCTTTTCCTGGTTTTAAATATCCATTATGCACATCAACAATTGAAAGAAAGGTATAATAGCTGGATGAACGATTATTCACAAAAGAATGAAATTTACACAATTACACCTTATTTGAGGGAAATCGGTATTTCGCCAAACGATACAGTCATTTCAATTCCTGACGATAGTAATGCGTCGTTGTACCTGATGAACCAAAAAGGATGGACAGAATATACCGATGCAAGACTTAACCGGGGGAATAAAATTAAGTACAACCAGGATAGTTCTGGTATTGCCCTGTCGATTAAACATGGTGCAAAATACATGATTGTAAATGGTGTGAAAGAGCTTTATTTCAAGCCATACCTCCAATCATTCTGCACCAATCTTGCCGGGAGGTACAATCATGTATTGGTTTTTAACCTTAAAAATCAGATCGGGAATTTCAATCTTGAAGAGCGAAAAGTTATCAGTGTTTTGAAATGCAATGCTGAAAGGGTTACTGAAGACAAAATCTCTTTTCTTGGTGAGCCCGAAAATATCTTGTTCCAAAATGGCGAAACACAATCTTCAGAATATGCTTTCAGTGGAAAATATTCATCAAAACTTGATTCAAAATTGCCTTATGGCATGACTATTAAACTTCCGAACCTCAAAATTTATGAAAGCTTTTCTATTACAGTTTGGCGAAAATCAAGTAAGGGCAGCAACAGCGGCATAATTGCTTCGTCAACAAATCCCAATGAGTTTTATTTAAACCAATATAACATTATTGAGAAGGGAAAAGATGGATGGGAAAAACTTGCTGTTGAGTTTTTCATAACCAAAGAATTTACGAACAAAGAGCTGGCAATTTACCTCTACAATCCCAATCAGGAATCGGCATGGTTCGACGATTTGGAGATTATCAGGTATAAAAGTATCTTAAAGTGAAAATTTTGTTTTTCCCTTATTCTACAAACCCAGCCAATGCATACACCAGCGCAGCCTGCCAGTTAATGGCTACTTCGTTGGTTCTGAAGCTGCCTTGTTCGTCTAACCAATCGGTTGCAGTATTTCCACCGCCAACAATATAGCCCGGCCACGGTTCTTTAATGGTATCACCCCCGGAACGTCGGTCGTGGGGGTTCATGGGTGGTTTGAAACCTAATCCGGTAACATAAGAACGTCCATACTGATTTCGCCCAAAAATATTACTGATGGCATCTAACGCAGCCTTTTTATATTTCACATTGGCCTTTATTTTATTGGCAACCTGCAGGTTCAACACCTGACGAACAATAGTACCGTTGCATCCCCAATAATATTCATTGAGCGAACGGCCAAAAATATCTTTTTCGGCTTTTGCAGCAATTTTATTAGCTATATCAAGTACCTGCTTTTCCACTTCGGACAGTAACTCCTTATTTTTCCCTTTTCTCTCAGACAACAAGAATGTAAAAACTCCCATATTACTAACGTCACCCCAATCCCAGTTTTCATCAACCTTAACATCCATGGCAGATAAGCGGGTTTCGAAATCTTTCAGGCATTCCGGATTCCCGGTGGCTTCCCACATTTCGGCAGCAGCCCAAAGCCTGTCATCGGCATCGGAAGAGAAATAACCACCTGTTCGAAAACGCTGTGTACATTTTTTATCCCCGGGATTTTTTAAAAGAAAATCGTAACTCAATTTAGCTGCATCGAGGCATTTTTGGGCATACACTGCATCATACGGTTTGAAATAACGGGCTGCCTGGGCCATCATCGCTACAAAATCGGCAGTAGCCGATGAACTCCAGTCAGTAAAATATCGCTTTTCAAGATCATCTTCCGGCATTACAAATCCTTCAAACCCAGTTCGTGTCAATTTATGTGAAACTTTACCAGAACCATCGGGTAAAGCCATTTTGAGCAACCAGTCTGTCTCCCATTTTAGCTCCTTCAAAAAGTCGGGATAACCCGGAGCAGTCTCTGGAATATTTAACGAGAGGTTCTTAAGTTTATCGTTGAACTGATCCCATGCCATAAAAAGCATTCCAACCGTTATTCCTGCATTCACAACATATTTCCCGTGATCGCCTGCATCGTGCCAACCGCCGGTTCCATCTTTTTGTTTATTTGAAGATCCTAATGAATCGAGCCAACCATCCTGCATGTGGCACGCTTTGTGCGAAAAATGAACACCATTGTGATCGCCTTCTACAGCTGTTCCACACCGCCACAAATAAAACGCTCTCATGGTTGTAATTAAAGCAGAATTATAAACATCCTTACCAATAGAGAAAACAGGCGAAAAGATGGTATCGTTGGCCTGCAGATAATAGTTCCCGGGCGTTTTTATCTTCGAAAAATCGGCTAAACGAACCGTTTTCAAAACATCGTGTTGAGAAACCGTATCGCTTGTTTCGGCAGTCAATACTACCTGCTCTGTTTTGGCATAAACAACCTGAAATGAAGCAATTGAAGGATCTACAGTTACTATTTTAGGTTGATCGGGCAGATATCCAAGCGAATTCAGATAAAATCCTTTTGCCAGCAGATTATTACAAAATCCGATCGAAAGAATAAAAATGACAACAATAAGATTCTTCTTCATTGTTAAATTATTTTTTTATGGGTGTCAATCTTAACATGAGCACATCGTGACTGGGTACAACTGCCTTAAGTGGTTTTTGTGTACCTCCCAACTCTTTATGAGCCCAACAATCACGGATATTATAGTTAACAAAAGGGAAATTTATAACTCGTTTCGCAAAACCATCAATAACGTTCTGATCCATCCAGTTGTAGTCTATTGTTTTTGAAATTGAATCCCTATTTAGAAAACAAACAGCCCAATCACCTTCGTCAAGGGGTTTATACCAAATTTCCAGACTATCGACTTTTGAAAATTTAAAACCTTGAATACCCAGTTTATCTTGATTAATGGCAATGGCTTCATGATTAGTAAGAATTTCGATCGTCTCTTCTGATGCCTTTTGGATATTGGTACCGGCAATCAAGGGAGCTGCAATCATACACCACATCGAAAAATGCG
>Ga0209373_10004026_pt1 | contig 12986 bp, 8 predicted proteins | sample Higcelweek5metaG_FD_187173 | JGI IMG/M metagenome (GOLD analysis project Ga0209373, IMG submission 187173) | Freshwater pond sediment microbial communities from the University of Edinburgh, under environmental carbon perturbations - High... | ecosystem: Environmental > Aquatic > Freshwater >...
ACGAGAAGACTCCGGCTGTCGAATTTTCGCGTAAGAAAGCTATAGATGAACATAACCGGCAATTCGCAAGCAGCCGCGATGGATCGGGTGATTCCCATATCCGTAACGCTGCCGCCGAGATTTTGAACGATGTTCGGAAGAAATGTATTGATAAACGCATGGCTCGAAAAAAGAAGCGCCGACGCGATGCAGAAACCGGCATAGGGCTTGTTTTCTGCAAGAAACTCGATGAGATTCGTCTTCGGCGCCTTGGGTTCATCGCCCCCGGAGGCCTTCGGTACGGGCGGGGTGTGCATGGTTAAGAGAAACGCAACGGTGACCAGGGATGCCGCGGCATAAAATGGAATCACGATATCGACACCGGACATATCGATCAATTTTCCGAGAACAATTCCGACGACGGCGAAAGACATCGATCCCATACCGCGCGCAATACCGTAATTTACCGGGATTCCGGCATTATTCAGCTGCATGGCAATCGCATTGACGAAGGCGGGAACCGATGAAGTCGTAGCTCCCATCACGGCGAAAATCAAAAGCGCCGGTACGAACAAATGCGGTATGAAATACATAAAGGAGAAAATAATCGCGCTTACGACAAGAAGGGCAGCGACGATTCTTTTAAGAGGAATGCGGGTGTGCTTTCCGGCGAATGCGGCGATGGCCGGCTGTGCCGCGATCGATGCGACCGACTGGATCGCCAGAAGGATGCCGATCTCGGAATCCGTGAAATTTTTGGATTGCAGGAGCACGACCGCAAAGCTTCCGATCGGAAGAAAGGACATCCAGTAGGCCGATTGGACGGCCGTATACTGCAAGTTTACCTTTTTCGCGAGTGCTGATTTTACAGGTTTTGTGTCCATGATTCTCCTTTTACGCACGCATGCCGCACACATATCGGTCCGATCAGTATAGCAAAAACAAAGAGATTATTCGCCGATTGTTCTATAATATGCGTACTTTATCAAAACGGATGACCAAGGAGACCTGCTTATGAAGATGATGTTTCAGATCGGAATTCTGTTTCTGGTGTGTCTTGCCGGACACGCGGTATCGGTCCTTTTACCGTTCCCGGTTCCGGGAACGGTGATCGGGATGATCTTCCTTTTCCTTCTGCTGCTTTTCAAATTGGTCAAGGCCGATCATATGAAACCGTTAAGCGACTTCCTTCTGAAGAACATGGCGTTCTTCTTCGTGCCGGCGGGCGTGAGTATTCTTGCGAATCTTGACCTTGTCAAGGATAAGATTTTTGCACTGATCGCGGTTGTCGTGCTTACCACGGTCCTGACCTTCGGGGCGACCGCGCTGACTGTCCAGGGAGTGATTAAGGTGCAGGACAGGCTCTTCGGGTCAAAGAAGAAGGACGGTGAGAAGGTATGAACGAGATTTTCGCGTCCCCGTATTTCGGTGTTTTTTTAAGTATCCTAACCTATGAGATCGGTGTCTGGATCCAGAGAAGGACCCGAAGCGCAGCGGCTAACCCTCTTCTGATCTCGGTTGTTCTCTGCATTCTCACGCTTGTTCTCGGACGGATTCCACTGGATAGCTACAAGAACGGAGGAGATATTATCTCCGCGTTTCTGGGGCCCGCAACGGCGGTTCTGGCGATCTCGATCTTCAGCCGCCTCGACCTCCTCAAGAAATACTTCTTTCCGATTTTTCTCGGCACCGTCGTCGGCTCGCTTGTTTCCGTTGCTTCCGTGTACTTTCTTTGCAAGGCGTTAGGACTCGACGATGTGCTGACAAAATCCATGCTGCCAAAGTCCGTAACCACGCCGTTTGCCATGGCGATATCGGAGAACATCGGCGGCATACCCGCCGTCACCGTCGCCGCGGTCGTACTTACCGGAATCTTGGGGAACGTCCTGGCACCGCTCCTGATCCGCCTTTTCCGCGTGAAAAACCCGATCGCGGCGGGCGTTGCGATCGGCACCTCAAGCCATGCGGTCGGAACGTCCAAGGCAATCGAGATCGGAGAGACCGAGGGTGCCATGTCGGGAATCGCGATTGCGATGTCGGGTATCGTTACGGTGGTTATTTCGATTTTCCTTTGATCCGGAACGTAAGACGCGACAGCATGCCTTTTTTCGCAGGCCGGATCCACATGCGCTTCAAGATGTGCAGGAGATAGATAAGTTTTGTTTTGTGAATCGCCTTGACGTCGGCGGCAAGCTTCACGCTGCACGAATATGCCAGTTCGGACTCTTCGTCGGATGGCCGGCGCAGGCCGTATATCCACTGATCGTAGAGCTTTGTCAGAGGCTGTATGTTGAAGTGATAGGTGTCTTTTCTGCAGCCCGGAGTATAGACGGGAATATCCAGAATACGCTCCGCGAAATCGCCCGTAGTCTCGTATACTTCGATGTTAACGGACAAGAGCGACATATGATTCTGCGTTACCCCCCACAGTTCGTTTAGGAGATCGGCATGCGTCAGGTTTCCGATCATCTGATCGGCCGGCTTGATACGGAACATCCGTCTCCATTTCCGTATGCTTAAACCGGTGAAAAGCGCGAGTGCAAGAACCGGAATCCCGATTGTGATTACGTTGCTTAAGATCGAAAGATTTCTGAGTCTTGCCTTCTCGGCTGCGCTGAGCTCGGGTTTCTCATAGGGCGTCGGATTCAGATTCGAAGGCAGATAACCTTCGTCCGGAGGGGTATAGGGCTTTGTGTCTTCGTTATTTACTTCGGACGCGGCGTTCTCGGATGCTTCTTCCGAAAGGGAGTGTCCGCTGCCTGCAGGACCTGCCGTCGCATCGACCGGAATCCAGCCGATACCGTTGATATAGACTTCGCACCAGGCGTGCGCGCTCTTGCCGGTAACCGACACCGTTGAGTCTCCCTCCGTACTGTCGGGGACATTAACCATGAAGCCTTCGACATAACGGGCGGGAACGCCGCTCAATCTCGCCATAACGGCCATAGTCGAGGCGAAATACGTACAGTAACCGGTTTTGGTGTAAAGAAAGTATTCGACAAAGTCGAAATTCTCCGGCGGTGCATCGACATTCAGCGAATACGTGTACCGTGACAGAAGCGCGTCACGGATGGCGAAGACCTTTTCGAGAGGAGTCGTCGCGTCCTTTGTCAGTAAGAGTGCCATGGACTTTACGGAATCGGATTCGTTGATCCTCAGATTCTCTTCGGAAATCGTCAGAAGCTTCTTCTCCGAATCACCGGCCTCAGGATGCGAAAGAATATAGGATTCAAGGGTAAGGAGGTCTTCGTCGAAGGTAGGACTTTCGGTACGGAAGCGGTTGAAAGTAACCGAATAGGTATCACCTTTTTTGATGGGATCGTTCACAAACAGCTCGCTTGCCTGGTTGTAAAATACCGTACGGTCCGGGTAGACAAGATCCAGAAGATGATCCGCCGAGAACAGGGTCTGTTTAAGGACGCTGCTCGAATCGCTGATCAGAATTGTCTCGGGCTCCATTATGGCCTGATAAAGCTCTTCCGGAATTTCTTCGCTTTCCGGCCGGTCCATGTCGAAAAAATCCCCGGTATCGCCTCCCAGAAATCCGGAATGCAGACGGTTCGAAAAAATAGAGTTCGAACTGCTCCAGAACGTACTCTCATAATTGTTATAGGTCGTCGCCCGCAGCAGAAAGTCGGACGAGGCGGTTACCGTCATGACTTCTGCCGTGTTCTGTGTCACGGGTCCGCCGAGCCGGTTCTGAAGCGGATAGAAACCCTGACTTCCCAGATTGAAAATGTCCCGGTTGGCCGTGTCGGGAAGAGGTATATGAAGGAAAGAGAACACATCGTCCGTCGCATTCCCGACATTTCCCGTTTTAAACCCGGAAGACGGTACTATGGAAGACATGATTACGGCGGCGATCAAACCTGCGGCAAGAAGGGGAAGAATGCCGGGCAGGGACTGCCAGAAGCCTTTCAAGTCGGATGACTCTTTGTGACTGTTCTCGCGCCTGTTCTTGGCGGTAAGCGCGAGATGTACGAATATTCCGGGAATAACGGGAATAAGAAGCGGATAATCCAGAACTTTTTTGGTGAAAAGCGAAAGCAGAATGACCGGGACCACGGACAGCAGAAACAGGATGCCGGTGTTTTCGAGTATGCAGGTACTCAGATAGCATATAATGCAGATCACAAAGATGACTAACAGATAAAGCACCAATTGGTATGTCGGACGGTACAAGGCCGAACCGGCAACAAACGGAATCACCCATATCGAAAACCGGTATACAAAACCCGAGATACGCGCAAGACCACCCATATAAAGGTAGATCAGAAATGCGGGAATCGTCGTAATACCGATCAGGATCAGAGATAACTTGAAGAACTGCGTGAAGAACAACAGGACTAAAGTAGCGGCCAGACAAATAAAAAACGTGTGGAACCAGGAATAACTCTGGGTCAAACCAAGAAGATCAACGGCAAACCGCGAGAGCCCCACGGCGCACATAAGGCTGCAGGCAAGGGTTACGAGAAAATCCGCGTTCCACTTCGTCTTCATACGGCGGACACCTCTTCGGCGGGTGCCTCTTTCGCATGAAGCAATACCGTCCTTATCCCTCTGTCGGAAAAATAGTGCACAAGACTCTGCTGGTCTGCCTTAAACCCCTCCTGCGGAACAAGACAAAGGGAAACCGAAGAATAGTCGGCCGCACGATACGTAAGGAAAGAGAGAGATTCGGATGTTACGGACATACTGAAGATCGTGAGAGTCGATTTTTCGCGCAATACATAATTGGCGATGGTCTCTTTGTAATTTGCGGGAATCTCGGGAAAGAAGTCGCGCTGTGCCAGATAGATGCGGGCCTCATCCCAGCGGCTCGGGCGTGTCAGCGAGAAGCAATCGGAATCTTTTTGGGCGTAACCTAAGATCATCATCGGCACCTGTTCCCGCAGAAGCGTCCGGCAAAGGCTCGCCGCGCCGCATAGGAGCAGATCCTTGCAGGCCGCATCGTCTTCGCCTTTCAGCCGTGTATCGGTAAGGTCCAGATAGATCAGGTGCAGTTCGCGCGCGCCTTTTTCATATTCTTTGACGTGAAGCTTGCCGACACGAGCCGAATATTTCCAGTGCACGCTGCGCATATCGTCGCCGCGGCCGTATTCGCGGACCCCGACGGCTTCGGCACGCTCCCTGGTTTTTCGAATCGGAAGGACGATGTCGTCGTACAGCTGTTCATAGGGAAGGAAAAAGGACGTATCGGGAAGTACGGTTACGGTTACGGGGTTCTCGGCCAGGTAATACTCAGGTCTGACCGGGAGGCGCCAGAGTCCGAAGATGTCGAAAATGTCCGTAGCGGAAATCGTGAGAGGGTATTTTCCGGCGTACGGGAACTCGATGTTCACGGGAAGGATGACGGTCTTTCCATATCCGGGTGAGACAAGGAATTCAGACTCCGATTTATTCTTTTTCGAAAAATCGGGCATGCGGACGTTGATTCGGGCATAAGCGACGGGCAGATGCTTTGCCTTCGCAAGCATCTTCAGGGTGAATGGCTGCTTCTTTTCGACCGTTCGCGAGGACAGGTTGATCCTCAGGCGAAAGGACAGAAACGACAGGAGAAGCTGAACACCCGATATCATAAAGAGCGTCATGATGAGCAGAAAAATATAGTAGTATACGGTTTTTCCCGAATACAGGAGTGCCCATACATCAAGTATCAGGGCCAGAAAGATTCCGATTCGCCGCGCTCTCATTTTATTTGGGTACCGGAAGGCTGTGCAGCATCTCCGTGAGAACCTGATCGACGGTCCTGCCGGCCGATATGGACTCGGAACAAAGAGCGAGTCGGTGGGAAAGCACGGGAAGACACATCTGCTTTATATCCTGCGGGACTACGTAATCCCGGCCTTCGAGCAGTGCCAGGGCCTTGGCGGTCTGCATAAGATGGATCGATGCACGCGGGCTGACGCCGAGCTTGAAATCCGGCTGTTTTCGCGTGGCGGCCGACAGTTTTGCAATATACTGCTTGACGGCTTCCGCACAATAGACGGCGCCGGCGGCGTTCTGGAGTTCGCCGATGGATTCGACAGAGATGACAGGACGGATGTTGGATTTGCCCGGATTGACCTCGACGCGGGACATGATGGTCATCTCCTGCTCGACGGTGGGATATCCCATGTGTATTGACAGGCAGAACCGGTCCAGCTGTGCTTCCGGCAGCGGAAATGTACCCGCATGCTCAATCGGATTCTGCGTGGCCAGTACCATAAAAGGTTCCGGAAGAGGGTACGTGATGCCGTCGACCGTAAGCTGGTGCTCCTGCATGATTTCCAGAAGACTCGACTGTGTTTTGGGCGAGGTACGGTTGATCTCGTCGGCCAGGATAATCTGGTGCAGTACGGGTCCCGGGTGAAATTCGAATTCCTGCGATTTCATGTTAAACATGGAAAAGCCCGTTATATCGGAGGGCATAACGTCGGGAGTGAACTGAATACGGGCGAAAGAGCAGGCCAGCGACTGGGCCAGCGCATTGACCATCGTGGTCTTCCCGATGCCCGGAACGTCTTCTAGCAGCGCATGACCGCGGCTTAATAGAGCGATGAGGAGCAGATTTACGGCCGTTTCTTTGCCGACCATGATCTGCTGCATGTTCTGTCTTACGTTCTGAATTTGCGTGAGCGCCTCTCCGATATCCATGTTAAGAGCCTCCGACTATTTTTTGTTCATCATAACATCATACATCAAAATGCAACAACCCGAATTCGATTTTGCACAAAATATTCTTACAAAAATGCAAATTACTGTGCAAGTGTCAACGGATCTTTGGTATGTATATCCGTTCGAAAAAAGTATAATATAGACTGTTTTGAACGAGAAAGGGTGTAAAATGAACAAACTCGAGAAAATGAAAAAACCGAAAAACAAGAAGATCCGGAGAATCCTTGCGGTCGTAATAACCGTGATTTTGCTCGGTGTTCTGCTTGCGAATACGAAGGTGTTTACCGATATCAAGGTAAGTGAGTCTGTCGGCACGGGTGCCCGTTCCATGGGATCGCTTACGGCAGACACTGCCTATCGGCAGTATTTTACTCCGGAGAAGAACGATCTGTCCTATATTGAGGTTCGGTTTGCCACATACACGGACAACACGGCGCCGGGCAAAGTGCTGTTTTCGCTCCTTGACGCCGACGGGAAAACGATTGCCTCCCGGGAGGCTGCCATCAAGGATCTTGTCGACGACGAATTCTATCAGTTCCCGTTAAACGAGACACTGAAAGCGGGCACGCCCTATTCATTTACACTTAAGGTTGTTGACAACGGACTATATAAAGCACCGGTCGTATGGGTATCGCTTCCGTCCGGAGATGAGGAAACGAGCCTCATACTCCCCGGCATTACCCTGGCACAGGTATACCAGACGAGCGCCAACTACGGATATACGTACTTTAATTATGCAGCGTTCCTCGGAAGCATCGTTCTTATTCTGCTTTGCGGCGTCCTTGTCTTTTTCCGGCTTGAAATTCCGGAGAAATTTCGCCCTCTTGCCGGATGGGCTGCTCTTTTTATCACTCCCGCGGCTATGTTCTTCATCGTCGAATCGCTGAATGACAATTCGGCTCTGACCAAAATAAAGCAGGCCTACCCGCTGAATTTTGTTTTTTACCTGCTTCTGTATTTGTTAGTATTTGCGTTGTTCAACAATGTGCGAGTCAGCCTGATTACGGTAAACACCGTGATCTACGTTCTTGCGGTGATCAACCATTTCAAGCTCATGTTCCGCGGCGAACCGCTGCAGCCCTGGGATATTTTCGCGGTGAAAACGGCGATGAATGTATCTTCAAGCTACAATTTGAGTTTGTCGATCCTTCTGATAATGACATTCCTCTACTTCCTGGTTCTGGTTCTTGTTCTTTCGAAAATCGACTATTCGATGAAGCGGATCAGAAAGAGAGTCTTCATCGGCGCTTTGAGCATGGCACTTTCTGTTTTCCTTGTTTTCTCGCTGTTCGGAACGGACCGCTATGCCGTGGCTGCGTTTAATCTGATGCAGAAGATCGGCATTGTAAACAACGTCTGGAACCAGTCTTCCAATTATGAGAAGAACGGTCTTGTGATCGCCTTTACCATGAATACACAGTATATGAATGTCGCCAAGCCGGATCAGTATTCTCTTGATACGGTCGAAGCGATTAAGAACGGTATCGAGCGGGGAACAAGCACGGAAAACATCCTTTATACCGCGAATGCAGCCGCCGGGAATGCGGCGGCTTTGGCAACGGATGCGGACGATACTGTGCCTGGCCTTACGGCGACACCGGCGGCGACACCGGCAGCGACACCGGCGGCGGATGAAGCAGTGCCCGGCCTTACGGCGACACCGGCTGCCGTACAGCCGGCTCAAGTTCCGGAGGAAACCGTGACGGCAGAGTCCGCCTTGCTCCCACAGGCCGCCTCGCAGGAAATTGTGACGGCAGAGTCTGCTCCTGTAAAAGACCCGTCCGTAAAACCGAATATCATCGCGATCATGTGTGAGTCCTACGCGGATCTCACCTGTATTGCGGATTTTGCGACCAATCAGGAAGTAACTCCGTTCTATGATACCGTTTCCGACAATGTTATTAAGGGAACGATCTATGTATCGACATACGGCGGAGGGACGGCCAACAGTGAGTTCGAATTCCTGACGGGCAACTCGATGGCATTTTTGCCGACCGGAAGTATTCCGTATCAGCAATATATAGACGCTCCGACAGGGTCCCTTGCAAAGATTCTTGATTCAAACGGATATCTGACGTATGCCGTTCATCCGTTTGAAGCAAGCGGGTGGAACCGGACCGCAGTATATGAAGATTTCGGATTTGATCAGTTCTTCTCGGATGCCGATTTCGTGAATCCGTCCATTATGAGAAGATATATCAGCGACACAAGTTCCTACAGCAAACTGATCGAACTGTATAACAATAAACCCGAGGGACAGCCGATTTTCCTCTTCAATGTTACGATGCAGAATCATGGAGGATACGCGACGGAGTATCCGAATTTCACAAACGACATCACGCTTTCCGACTTTCCCGGTCAATATCCGGAGACCGAGCAATATCTGTCTCTGATTCATCAGTCGGACAAAGCGCTCGAATCACTCATCTCGTACTTCTCGACAGTCGACGAACCGACCGTGATCTGTTTCTTCGGCGATCATCTTCCGACACTCAAGAACGGCTTCTATGAGGAGCTTCTCGGCAAGGATCTCTCGGAGATGTCATCGGAAGAAATGCTGAAGCTGTATCAGACACCGTTCCTGATCTGGGCCAATTATGACATCAAGGAACAGTCGATCGACAAGATGAGCGCAAACTATCTGTCAACACTGCTCCTGCAGACGGCCGGTATTGAGCTGCCCGATTATAACCAGAAATTAAGCGAATTGTACCAGTCCTATCCCGTAATCAACTCGATGGCTGTCATTTCTTCGGACGGCACGGTCTATCCGTCGCTGTCCTCGGTTCCCGAAAACGATGATTTCGACGCATATTCTATCCTGCAGTACAACAATCTATTTGACAAAAACAGACGAGATGCTACACTCTTTGATAGTGCTTCTACTACTGCGGTAGGGAAGGGAATCATGATAACGGGACTGCCGCTTGCAGACGCGAACACAAATGTGGCTGCAGGCACGCAAAATACGGGGACTCCACCGGCCATAACGGGATCGGTACCATCATCCGTACCGTTTACCGTAATAACTCCGACGCCTGCGGCCGCGACACCGGCTGCATGAGGTAAAGAATGCAGGTTTTCTCCACTCTTCGAAAAACAATAGACGAATCGGATCCGGCTATAATCCTGAAAAGGTTTACGAGTCGGATTCTGCCTGTCTCCGAAGATGAGTGGAAAGACCGGTACATCGTTTTTCTTTCGCCCAAAGAAGTGGATCAGCACCGGAAGGATTTGTGCTTTCCCGATTTTGCCGTCAGCGAATGCATAAATGATGTTATCAAACACCCCAAGATTGACTCATTTGACGGACTCCTGTACGGTGTCCTTAATCACTTGAAAGATTCGGACACTGCACTGCTTCCAATTGAAATGGCGTTTTTTCTGACACCGGCCGGCATTGTGATCGTATCCGAAGAGAGCGAGATCATCGGGAAAGTCAAGAAGTCGGTCGCTTTCGAAGCCGAAGAGGGGCATTCTCCCGCGACGCTTCCGGAGAAAACGTTATTCTTCCTGATGGATCGCCTGGTCAATTCCGACCAGACGCTGATTCGAACCCTCGACGAGACGGAAACCCTTCTTGAAGAGCGCCTGCTGGCAGGAGAAAAGCTCGATTACCCGGCGCAGGTATTCAGACTCAGACAGAAGACGCTTCTCTTAACGCAGTATGCCGGCCTGATGGTTGACCTTCTTGATGTAATCAGCGAGAATGACAACGAGCTGGTTCGCCCGGAAGCGATGAAGCTTTTCCGCCTGATCAGCGTCCGGCTGGACCGGCTCGAACGTTCGGCGGCAACGCTTCGTGAGAGCGTGATGCAGCTTCGTGAAGCTTATCAGTCGCAGGTCGATATTGAGGCCAATCAGTTGATGCGGCTATTTACCGTCGTATCCACGATTTTTCTGCCGCTCACCGTGGTCACCGGCTGGTTCGGCATGAATTTCAGGAACATGCCGGAGCTCTACTGGGAGTTCGGCTACCCTATGGTTGCGATTATTTCCGTTTTGCTGACGGGCGGAATTGTCTACTATTGCAAGAAACGTAAGTACCTGTAATTTCAAGAAGGCTTTCAGGAAAGCCTTGTTACCGCGAAAGGATATTCATGGAAATAAACACATTCGAAGACCTTGAACTCTCAAAGGAAATTACCCATGCTCTCGAAAAACTGGAGCTTTCCACACCGACATCAGTCCAGAAACAGGCAATTCCCGTCATGATGGACGGATTCAATCTGATTGCAAAGGCCCCGACGGGCACCGGAAAAACATTTGCATACGGCATCCCGATTCTCGAGTACCTCCATATGGACACGTTATTTGTACAGGATCTGATCCTGTGTCCGACCCGCGAGCTCGCCCTGCAGATCTGTACGGAACTCAAGAGTATCGGCCGCTATATACACGGACTTAAAGTCTGCCCAATCATCGGCGGACAGAGAATGGACAAGCAAATCAAGGATCTGGCCGATCATCCTCAGATCGTCGTCGCGACGCCGGGGCGGCTTCTGGATCATGTGACCCGCAGAAACATCGATTTATCGTCTGTCTATTCCGTCATTCTGGATGAAGCGGACGAAATGCTCAACATGGGGTTTATCAAGGACATCCGGAAGATCATGAGCCTTACACCCGCCGACAAGCAGATCGCTCTGTTCTCGGCGACCATGTCCAGAGAAGTCATGGATATCTCGTGGGAATATTTGGAAGGCGCGGTCAATATTGATGTCGCACCGAAAGCGGAGGACATGCCGCAGATCAAGCAATACACGATTTCCGTTCCCGAGAAGGATAAGATGGACATGCTGGTCAAAATTGTTAAGACCAGAAAACTCTCGAGAATCATCGTTTTCTGCAATACAAAGACCCGTGTCCGTCACCTGACCGAGAGATTGCAGCGCATGGGAATCGCCGCGGACTGTCTGCATGGCGACATCAACCAGAACACGCGCAACAAGATTATGGACGGCTATAGAAAAGGCGAATTCCCGATCCTGATCGCGACGGACATCGCCGCGCGCGGTATAGACGTCGCCGACGTCGACGGTGTTTTCAATTACGATGTACCGAAGGAGAACGAATACTATCTCCACAGAATCGGCCGAACCGGTCGTGCAAAAAAAGAAGGCGCCGCCTATACGTTTGTCTCCTACGTCGAAATCGCCCGTATGGACGAGATCTTGAAGTACACCAAAATACAGGTCGAAGAGCTTGTGATCTAAATTAGACGTCGGGAACCCGGTCATCCGGTCATCCCGGATGGTTTCGACTGCATGCTTCGGGCGCGGCGATGTACCCGCAATTCTTTCATTTCCTAAATATCTCTTGATTCATTTAATCCGTTGTTTTAGTATAACCCGTAAGACGGATAACTTGCGGGAGGAAAATACATGAAGAGGTTACTGGCGATTCTTCTGGCGGCCGCTGTGTTTACTCTCACGGCCTGCGGAGCCGAAACATCTCCCAAAGAGACGGCCGCCGTGGCTACGGCAGCGGCCGGAGATGCCGCGGAAGCCTTCGTGACGGAGACTCCGGTCAGCGCCGTCAACGTATTCGGCAAGACCTTCGAACAACTCATCGTCGGAACCGATGCAACCGATCTTACCGCTGATATCCGAATTCTCACAAGTGACACGGATCTCATCGGCAGTACTTTTCGCGACTATATCGCCGAATTTCAGAAAATGTACCCGAATATCACCATTGTCTACGATGGATTTACCTCATACGACACCGAAGTGCCTGCGCTTCTCGAAAACGATGCGTGGGGCGACATCTGCATGATTCCTTCGTCAATGTCCCGCGGCAATCTTCCCGCCGTCTTTCTCTCTTACGGCAGCGAGGTAGCTCTGTCTAAGACGTACCGGTTCGTGTCGGAAAATGCGGCAAACGGGCAGGTCTACGGGATGCCGTCAGGCGGTGCGGTCAACGGGATCGCCTACAATAAGAGCGTTTTCACGAAGGCCGGGATAACGGCTATCCCGAAGACGCCGGACGAGTTTCTTTCGGACTTAGGGAAGATCAAGGAAACGACCGATGCGGTACCTCTGTGTACAAATTACGGGATCGGTTCGATGATTACACACTGGGACACATATATCGGAGTAGAGTCTACGGGAGATTCGAATTATCTTTACAGGGTTCTTCCCGATGCCGAGAATCCGTTTTCCGATCGAAAAGACGGGACGGGACCTTATGCGGTTTATGCGATTCTTTATGACGCCGCGAAAAACGGTCTGATCGAAGATATTACGGCTTCACCGGACGCGGAGGAGAACAAGACGCAGCTGGCCGCCGGCGAAATCGGGACGATGGCTCTGGATTCCCTGGCCGCGTTCCGGATCGGGGGCGCGGGA
>Ga0209373_10004027_pt1 | contig 12985 bp, 11 predicted proteins | sample Higcelweek5metaG_FD_187173 | JGI IMG/M metagenome (GOLD analysis project Ga0209373, IMG submission 187173) | Freshwater pond sediment microbial communities from the University of Edinburgh, under environmental carbon perturbations - High... | ecosystem: Environmental > Aquatic > Freshwater >...
AAGACAGACAGAGAACATGAGGATAGGCAGGCACAGCAATGTTCTGAGGCCATAGAATGGCTGGAGGTCATGGGTAAAACGCAGGTCTCCGCAGAAATACGGCAGCCGTCCAGAGCGTTGTCTTCACTGCGGGCAGATGGCACACTTTCTTCACAAAAAAGCGGAAAGTGAGAGGCATAATATGACTGCTGAATTTTTTAAAAGTGATATACAAACATTGCGTAAGCTATTGGATACCCGTCAGATTTCTGCGGTAGAGCTTACACAGTATTTTTTGAAGCGTATCAAAGACGCTCAGCCGAAATTGAACTGCATGATAACCGTTTGTGAGGAAGAAGCAATTCTGAGAGCAAGAGCGGCGCAGGATATGATCGATCAGGGGAATATCCGCATTTGGACAGGCATTCCCATCGTGCTCAGCGATCATATCTCTACAAAAGGCATTTTGACTACCTGCGCATCCGGTGCGCTTCAGGATTACATTCCGGGTTTTCATGCCACTGTTTACCGTAAGCTGAAAGGCTACGGCGCAGTCATATTGGGTAAGACCAACATGGGGGAATTCGGCGTTTCCGATACCTCGCACTTCGGCGATGTATTCCATCCGCTTACCGGTCAAAAAGTACCCGGCAGTGCGGCAGGGAGTGCGGCGGCTGTAGCGGCCGGACTGTGTGTGGCGGCCGTGGCGGCGGATACAGTCGGTTCTCTGAGAAATTCAGCTGCCGCCTGCGGTGTAACGGGAATCAAACCTGCTTATGCTTCGGTGTCCCGGTTCGGACTCATCGGCTGTGCATCCGGCATGGATCAGATAGGCGTCATTACAAGATATGCGAAGGACTGCGGACATATGCTGGATGCCATTACGGACTATGATCCCAACGATCCCACTATGCTGGAGCCAAAATGCTTTGACTATGCGCAGCAGGTGGGCAAGTCCTTTAAGGGTAAAAAGATCGGTCTCCTAAGCCGGCTGCCCTGCGATGCCAGTATAGCGGAAGCAGTAAAAACATTAGGCTGTGAAACGGTGCCGGTTGATCTGCCGTCATTGGAATGGGCGACCCGAGCATATTACGCACTGTCATCCGCAGAAATGACTTCGTCCTTTGCCTTTTTAGGGTCTGTTCAAAATAACAGCCAAACCATCGGCGAAGATTTACAGCTGAGACTGATGACGGGGCAATATCTTTTGCAGGAGGGCAAACCCCTTTACGAACAGGCACAAAAGCTCCGACAGCAGCTGCAAAATGAATTGCAGCAGGCACTGACCGTCTGTGATGCGCTCATAGTACCTACTCTATATACACCGTCTGATCGAGGGGATACGGTAACTGCGGCGGTGAATCTGTCAGGACTTCCGGCGATTACAGTGCCCGTAAGCCAAGCGGATGAAAAGCCCAAAGGAGTTACCCTGATCGGCAGAATGTTTGATGAGGTGACGCTGATCGGCATGGCAGACGGCATCGAGCACGCTCTTGCAGAGGAGGGAATAAAATGAATACGCCCGTGATTATAAATGCTTTGCAGGTGCGGTTGAACACCCAAACCAAGCTCTATTGCACCTGCTCGGCAAAAGAAGGAAGCACAGACACCTGTCCCCGTTGCCAGGGAAGACCCGGAGCAATACCTGTACTGAACAAGGCAGCCGTAGAAGCGGTATTGGAGGCAGGAATTTACTTTGGATCAGCGATACAGAAGCAGGCAGCTTTTGAGAAGGCAATCCTTCCTCAGAACAGCCCGAAGGCATATTGTCTTACCCAAAAAAGTCAGCCTTTTTGCGTTGGCGGAGCAATCCAAGCTCACCGACAGCAAATTCCCATAGGGAGTATTTGCCTGCAGGAAAGTATCGGCTTGGACGGCTGCGGATTGCCGCTGATGATTCTGAGACTTGCCCAAGGCATAGATCAGACCCAAATACCGACCGTTGCCGCAGCTCTGCATAAGCTGGGTGCACTCTACGGGGAAGTTACTCCGCTGCAGACTTCAGACGATGAGGTGCTGCTGCCCGAGACGGATATACTGCCGGTTACCGTTTCTGCACAGGAGATCAGTAAATTCAAAAGTTGAAATTTTAATTTTTAAATTATATAAAAAACAATATGGGAGGTTTTTTTATGTTAGGAAAAGATGTCACAGCACTCTTTGGATCCAATGTCTTTAATGAAAGTGTTATGAAGGAATGCTTACCGAAGGATGTTTTTCAGTCTATTAAGAGAACGATAGACAAGGGCGAACCGCTGGATAAAAATACAGCGCAGGTGATTGCAAATGCCATGAAGGATTGGGCGATCGGCAAGGGCGCTACCCATTATACACACTGGTTTCAGCCTATGACGGGTGTCACTGCCGAGAAGCATGATGCCTTTATATCTCCTGCTCCGGAGGGCAAGGTTATCATGGAATTTTCCGGCAAAGAACTGGTCATGGGTGAGCCGGATGCTTCTTCTTTCCCATCGGGCGGTCTGCGTGCGACCTTTGAAGCCAGAGGTTATACCGCATGGGATCCCACTTCCTATGCTTTTGTGAAGGATGGATCGCTGTTTATCCCTACTGCATTTTGTTCTTACAGCGGCGAAGTGCTGGACAAAAAGACCCCTTTGCTGCGTTCCATACAGGCGATCAACATACAGGCACTCCGTGTGCTGAAGTTCTTCAAAAATCCTGCGTCCAAGGTGATTCCCTGCGTCGGACCGGAACAGGAATATTTCTTGATCGATGTGAATCTGTTCAAACAACGTAAGGACCTGATCTTTGCCGGCAGAACTCTCTTTGGCGCAAAGCCTCCCAAGGGACAGGAACTGGAGGATCATTATTTCGGTTCTCTGAAGGAGAGGGTTTCCGCCTATATGAAGGAACTGGATGAGGAACTTTGGAAGCTGGGCGTATACGCAAAAACCAAGCACAATGAAGTAGCACCCGCACAGCATGAATTGGCACCCATCTATTCGACGGTAAATATGGCCACAGACCACAATCAGCTTACCATGGAATTGATGAAGAAAATCGCCATTCGTCATGGTCTGGTATGTCTGCTTCATGAAAAGCCTTTTGCAGGGGTAAATGGGTCGGGCAAGCATAATAACTGGTCGCTTGCTACCGATTTGGGCGAAAATCTATTGAAGCCGGGCGATAAGCCTGCGGAAAATAAACAGTTTCTTCTTTTTCTATGTGCTATTATAAAAGCAGTGGATACCTACAGTGACTTGCTGCGTGTTGCCGTTGCTACCGCAGGCAATGATCACCGTCTGGGTGCGAATGAAGCGCCTCCTGCCATTGTTTCGATGTTCTTGGGTGAGCAGCTTACCCGTATATTGGATTCCATAGAGAAGGGCGAAATAGATCCCGGTGATATCAAAAACTTGCTGAATACCGGTGTGGATGGAATGCCTGTGCTTTCCAAGGATGCCACTGACCGTAACCGTACATCACCCTTTGCCTTCACCGGCAATAAGTTTGAATTCAGAATGGTCGGCTCGGCGCAGTCTATCTCCGGCATTAATAATGTGATCAATACCATCGTAGCCGATGCACTGTGCGATTTTGCCGACAGGCTGGAAAAAGTCGCTTCGCCGGAGGACGAAATCAACGATATCATCTTGGATACCATTAAGAAACACAAACGTATTATCTTCAACGGCAACAATTATGCGGCGGAGTGGGTAAAGGAAGCCGAGAGAAGAGGTCTGCCCAACTATAGAACCACCATAGATGCACTGCCTGCTTTTGTGTCAAAGAAGAACATTGATCTGTTCGCAAGACATGGTATATTCACAGAGAAAGAGATACAATCCAGATATGAGATTCTGCTTGAGGATTATTCCAAGGCAATCAACATCGAAGCGCTGACCATGCTGGATATGGCCAGAAAAGATATTGCCCCCGCGTGTATTGCTTTCGGAGGAGATATTCTCTCCACATTGGCAGTGAAGAGAACCTCCGGGCTGGATTTGAATATCACCAGGGAAGAGGCACTGGCAGAAAAGGTTTCCGATCTGACAGAGAGTCTGCTGGCGGCGATTGATATTCTGGACGATGCGATGAATGGCGCAAATGATGTGGACGGCGCATACGAAACCGCTAAGTATTGCAGAGAAAAAGTCTTCTCCGCCATGCAGAGCATGCGTACGGTAGCAGACGAACTGGAGACGGTGGTTGGCAATGACTACTGGCCTTTCCCGACTTACTCCGAGCTTTTGTTCAATGTCTGATCGGTGAAGTATCGGCGATAAAGACAATATTAAACAGACTATATTACTTCTCGCAGGATCCTGTATGTTATATGCAGGATCTTGCTTGCGTTTATGCAAAATGCTATACGATTTCTTATCATATTTTTATATTGCATACAAGTATGAAGCTTTTGTAAAGCAAACTTGCAGAAATGCGGCCATTTTTATTATTGTTAATGCATGAAAAACACCGTATTTGATACAATGTTGCTTTACAATAATGCGTATTGCTGTTAAAATGATTCTGTCAAAAGAGCCGTTGATATGGCTTTGTCATGCAATGGCGCAATTAAGTAGGAGGTAACATATGGTTAGAGCAATAGTGGGAGCCAATTGGGGCGATGAGGGAAAAGGCAAAATGACCGATCTGCTGGCAGAAGAAGCGGAGATCGTTGTTCGTTTTCAAGGGGGTGCCAACGCAGGGCATACCATCATCAACGAGTACGGCAAGTTCGCACTTCATATTTTACCGTCCGGCGTTTTCCGCCAAAATGTAACCAATGTAATTGCACAGGGCGTTGCCTTTAATCCCCAGGCATTCTTTAAAGAACTGGATGGAATAATCGAAAAGGGCGTACCCATGCCGCACATCAAAATTTCCGACAGAGTGCAGATACTGATGCCATATCATGTGCTTTTTGATAAGCTGGAGGAGGAGCGGCTGGGCAAACACAGCTTCGGCTCTACCAAATCAGGCATTGCACCCTTTTATTCGGACAAATATTTAAAAATCGGTATTCAGGCTTGCGAGCTTTTTGACGACGAGCATCTGAAAGCCAGACTGGCTTCCGTCTGCAGTGTAAAAAATCTGTATCTGGATTCTTTTTATCACAGTGAACCTCTGGATCAGGACGCGCTGTATGCTGAACTGGTTTCATACAGAGAAAGATTGAAGCCGTTCTTAACGGACGTGGCCCTGTATCTCAACAATGCCATCAAGGCGGGCAAAAATATACTGCTGGAGGGTCAGCTGGGTGCATTGAAAGACCCTGACAACGGCATTTATCCTTTTACCACATCGTCTTCTCCGCTGGCGGGCTTTGCAACAGTAGGCGCAGGAATACCGCCCTATGCCATTACAAGTATCGTGACGGTGGTGAAGGCTTATTCCTCTTGCGTTGGCGCAGGCGCTTTTGTTTCGGAGATTTTCGGTGCGGAAGCAGATGAGCTGAGAAACCGCGGCGGAGATGACGGTGAATACGGCGCAACCACGGGCAGACCTCGCCGCATGGGCTGGCTGGATGCGGTTGCTACCAAATACGGCTGTATGCTTCAGGGGACAACTGATATTGCGCTCTCTCTATTGGATGTATTGGGCTATCTGAATAAAATCCCCGTTTGCGTTGCCTATGATATTGACGGCGTGATTACGAAAGATTTTCCCGCTACACCTTTACTGAACAAGGCAAAGCCGGTTTACGCCTATCTGGATGGCTGGAAGTGTGATATCCGCAATGTCCGTGACTATGCGCAGCTGCCCGACAATGCCAAAAAGTATGTGGAATTCATTCAGAAGGAAACAGGCTATCCTGTAACCATCATCTCCAATGGCTCGAAGAGACACGAGATCATCAAGAGATAGGGAGTGAATACCCGGTTGTGAAACGGTTGGGTATAATACACTTCTGTTCGCGATCATAGTGATGGTCAAGGGCTTGCATTGAGTATCCAGAAATATCATCCGAAAAATAAAGGATGGATAGTTATAAAGGCCGCAGTTGCGCAGGCGTATGACGAAAGCGATCAAACATGTCGGAAGGATTCTTAAAATGCAGATCACAGACTATGTACAATTTTTGAATTTGTGATAAACTGTATTGACAGCAATACTGTTTTTGAGGTATAATCTTTTATGTAATATGAGATTAGATACTCTCGAGTTATCTCATGGGAGCGAGAGGAGGGGAATATATGTCAGAAATCCGCGTCGGTGAGAATGAGTCTTTGGAAAATGCTCTGAAGAGGTTTAAGCGTAAATGCGCAAGAGCAGGCGTACTTGCAGAGGTTAGAAAAAGAGAGCATTACGAGAAGCCAAGTGTGAAGAAAAAGAAAAAAGCTGAAGCCGCCAGAAAGCGCAAGTATTAATTATTTTGTATCTAAAAAATCTGTCCGAACTTTTCGGGCAGATTTTTAATGCGCATTTTTATATTGCAATATTCTTTATGTTTTCTGTGACCTGCGGGAACCTTCCCCACAGAACACTTTTGGCATTGCAGGAACGCCCGTAGCTGTTCTCATAAGACACTGCTTTAGCCCAAATGCATTTATTTTGAAACACATTTTCCTGAAACCTCTTTTGCATATAAGCAAGAGAGGTTTTTATTTGCGTGGTTTCTGCATATATTTAGGGAAGTAATAAAGCATGGCACAGAGCTTGTCGGAGGAATGTATATGGCAATTAAGTCAAAAGCAAAGACAAAACCCAGAAAGAAGCATCTGGCACAGCGGGTGCTCCATGCCATGGAGATACCTCCTGAGGCGCTGGGCAGCGTATGCGCCATCACACTTTGGGGGAACAGCTATGCGCGTATGGAGAATCACCAGGGCGTCCTGGAGCTGCGCCCGGAGGTAATACGCCTGCATACGTCGGACGGCGTGGTAAAGTTCAACGGCGACCATTTGACGCTGGAGCTGCTGGACGGAAATATTGTACAAATTAAAGGCTGCATCAAAGCCATAGAATATTTGACCTGAGGTGACAAATATGCTAATATCATCAGTAAAGCATCGGATGCTCGGACAGGTGCATTTTACCGTCAGCGGGCTCACGCTGGAAAAACTGCTGAATATCGCTTGTCAGCATGATATTCCACTTTATCAGGTGGAGCGGACTGCATATACGGGTATCCGTGCAAAAGTCTCTGCGCTTCATTATAAGAAGCTGCAGAGGCTGCTGCCCGAAGGACATTATAAAATGATACGTCAAGCCGTGACCGGCACTGCGGGACTGACTTTTATTTTGCGGAAGCGTTACGCACTGCTGGTCGGACTGCTTCTTTGCATTGCGGTACTTTTAACGGGCTCCCAGAGAATTTGGATGGTGTCGGTGCAGGGCGCAAGCACGGTTTCCACCCAGCTGATAGAAGATGAAATGCAGAAGTATCAGCTGCTTACCTGGAAAAACGATATTGATTCCAAGCTGGAAGCAGCGGAAAAAAGCCTGTTGAAGGACATACCGGAGCTGTCATGGGTATCACTGTCTGTCCGCGGCGTGGTGCTCCATGTGTATGTGAAAGAAAAACCGGCAGAGACAGAGTCTGTTCCCAGGGATACCCCTGCGGATATCATTGCAACCAAGGATGCGGTGATCGAGCAGGTCACCGTTCTGCAGGGAACGGCGGCGGTGAAAAAAGGGCAGACAGTGGCAAAAGGTCAGACATTGATCAGCGGGCAATTGGTTTTTTCGGATGTTCCCTACCGGTATATTTCTGCACAAGGGGTTGTCAAAGCGAAGGTTTGGTATTATGATACTGTAGTAGAAGAGCTGACGATGCAGACTACCGAGCGGACAGGACGGAGCTGTTTTGTACGCACCATGAATTTTTTGGGCAAAGAAATCGTGCTGGAAGGCAAAAATACTTTTTCGAAAAGCGAATTTGAAGAGTATAGCACAACGATGACCAGCCTTGGGTTGCCGCTGGAAGTGACCAATCGCACTTATTATGAGCTGCGTTCAAAAACCGTTACTGTTTCCGAAGAAGATGCGATTGCAGAAGCGGAACGCAAAATATTGGATAAAATACAACAGGACATTCCCGATGATGCGGTTTTCAATGACCGTCAGACTACCGTGGAGAAGCAGGATGACGGAAAACTGAAGGTGACTATGTATGTTGAGACCATCGAAAAGATCGGCTTTTATAAGGAACTGCAATAATCACATAGGATTTTTGCAATAAATAACGAATTATATAAACAGATTACAGGAGAGGCACGAAAGTACAATCTATGGAAGAAAAATTTCTGGAGATCGAGAAGAACGAATATTTACCCGAATTGTTCGGTTCCTATGATGAGAATATTAAAGTCATAGAGCAGGAGATCGGCGTAACGGTCAGTCTGCATGATACCAAGCTGTATATTGCCGGCGAAGAAGAAAAGATGGAAATAGCCTACCGTGTGCTTAACCGCCTGTTGCATATGCTGGCAAAAAAAGAACGAATTGATAAAACCCGCATCCGCTATGCCATAGAGCTGGCGGCGGAAGGCAAAGACGAACTGATTGAAGAGATTATGAGCGATGTGGTAGCGATCACTTACCGGGGCAGCCAGATCAAAAGCAAGACGCTGGGTCAGCGTAAATATGTAAATGCTATTGCCAAAAATACTGTGGTATTCGGAGTGGGCCCCGCCGGAACGGGCAAAACCTATCTTGCCATGGCGATGGCGGTTACTGCCTTTAAAAATAAAGAAGTGTCCAAAATCATTCTCACACGCCCTGCGGTGGAAGCAGGTGAAAAGCTTGGCTTTCTGCCCGGTGATCTGCAACAGAAGGTTGACCCTTATCTGCGGCCTCTGTATGACGCCATTTATGAGATGATGGGCGTAGAGGCATACCAAAAGCTTTGGGAACGGGGCACAATTGAGGTTGCACCCCTTGCTTATATGCGGGGCAGAACCTTGAACGATGCCTATATTATACTGGACGAGGCACAGAACACAACCATTGAACAAATGAAGATGTTTCTCACGCGGCTTGGTGAAGGCTCACGCATGATTATTACCGGAGACTTGACGCAGATTGATCTGCCGTTGGGTAAAAAATCCGGTCTCAGACATGCGGTGGAGATACTGGACGGTATTGAGCACATTGCTGTGTGCACTTTGACTGCCAAGGATGTTGTCCGCCACGAGTTGGTGCGGAATATCATCAATGCCTACGAGAAATCCGCACGGAAATAGGGGAGTCAATATGCTGAAACATAAGACGAGAAAAGCGGCAAAAGTGAAGAAAGACCCGAAAGTTAAAAAGCAAACTACCTTGCAGAACAGAAACAAATTGATTTGTTTGCTGTATGCTTTGCTATGCTTTGGGATCATCTTTTTTCTAATTGCGCAGGACATTACACCCCAGCGGTATGACTTATATGCAGGAGGAATTTCGCCGGCTACCATAACCTCCACCAAGGATATTGAGGATGAAATTACCACGGATGCGCTGCGTGAAGAAGAAGCAAAAAAGATCAGTACGGTTTATACCGAGGATAAAGATGTCACGGATCAAGTTAAAACGAACATGACTGATGCCTACGCACAGCTGCAGCAGATTGCCCAGAAGGGCGCAGATGAGCGGCAGAGAATATTCCTTGAGACGGGCATATCGCCGGATACCAGCAGTGTGACATATTCCAATGCCTTCGTTGTGAATATTACGGCACAGATGCCTGTTGAAGCCAACGCAAGCGAAACCATAGACGCGCTTAACATGTCTCAGAGCGATATTGAAACCATGAGTGCAGCCGTGGCGGAGAAGGTGCAGGAGATACTGGGGATCGGTCTCAAACAGCAGTTTCTGACCACACAAAAGAATAACATCATTGCCGAAATCAGTCAGGAGTATTCGGGATTGCCGACAGCTCTGAAGGATCTGACAAGCAAAATACTCAGCAAATATCTGGCGCCCAATCTTCTGCCGGATGAAGCAGCAACACTGCAGGCAAAAGAAGCTGCCAGAAACAGTGTAGAGCCTGTCACTTTTAAAAAAGGTGCAAGCATTGTACTGGAAGGTGAAATCGTTACTGCCGCACAGATTCAAGTGTTGAACAATCTGGGATTGCTAAATGATCAGGCAATAGACTTTGAACTGTATTTCGGCGCAGGGCTGATTGTATTGATTTTGTTGGCTTTGATCGGCATCTATGTGATATTGTATGAGCCTGAATTGCTCATGACGCCCCACAAAATATTGATGCTGTGCATCATACTGCTGCTGGTCGTGTTCCTGTCCATGGTTTCCAAGACTGTCAACCCCATGCTTCTGCAGGTTACGCTGGGTACTGTTTTGATCGCCATGCTGTTGCATACCCGTATGGCGCTGATTACCAATGTCTCTATGTCCATCATCACCGGCATGACGGTATCGGACAGCTCCGGCGTATTCAGCGTCAATGCCATTACGGCTACCATTATATCCATCGTGGCCGGCACGATAGCGGTCTATATGTGCAAGAAACCCATGCACCGTATGCGCATACTGCTGACGGGCATTATGATCGGAGGTGTCGGCGTAGTCGTTTCCATTGCTTTGGGCTTGATTGTATCGGGTAATCTCATGGAGACACTGACCAATTCCCTTTGGGTGTTTGCCGGCGGAATCGTATCGGCTGTTTTCTGTATCGGCTCTTTGCCCGTATGGGAAGCCGTTTTTAATGTGCTGACGCCTACCAAACTGCTGGAAATTGCCAACCCCAATCAGCCGCTCCTGCGCCGGTTGGCAATGGAAGCGCCCGGCACCTATCATCACTCCATCGTAGTTGCCAATCTTGCTGAAACTGCCGCCGAAAAGATTAATGCCAATGTTCTTCTGGTGCGGGCAGGGGCCTATTATCATGATGTAGGAAAACTGCGTATTCCCGAGTGCTATTCTGAGAACCAAAATGATTTTAACAAAGCATTTCACAGTGCGATGACCCCCGAGGAAAGTGCGGCGGCCATCCGCACGCATACCACAGAAGGCATGGAGCTGGCTCAGAAGTATAAGCTGCCTTCGGAGATTATTGACATCATCATACAACACCATGGTACCAACCCGATTTTCTATTTCTATGCCAAGGCGCTGGAACAGAATCCCGATGCCGACATGGCCGATTATACTTATCCGGGGCCCAAACCCCAAAGCAAAGAAGCAGGTATCATCATGCTGGCGGACAGCGTAGAAGCGGCGGTCCGTTCTTCCAAGGAAGCAACGCCGGCAATGATACAGGAGCAGGTGGAAAAGATTTTCAGCGACCGTCTGCGTATGGGGCAATTAGATGAATGCAGCCTGACGATGAAGCAGATCAATATCATTCGCAAGACCTTTATTCAAGTCCTTTCCGGTGTGTATCATGAAAGAATACAATATCCTGAGATTGACAAGAAAAAACTGAAATTGAGAAAAATATCTACCGATGAAAAGAAGGAGGAGGAAACATGACAATAGATATTATTGATGATGTTCAATCACCGCAAAGTGCCATTCTCATTCCGCTGTGCAGGAAATTGCTGCAGCATGCGGTCGTTTCCGAGGCGGGAAGAGATGATTTTGAACTGTCGCTGACGCTTACCGACAATGCTCGGATGCGTATCCTGAACAGGGAACAGCGCAATATCGACAAATCAACCGATGTGCTGTCCTTTCCCTTACTGGAGTTCGGACAGGATGAAATTTTTGAATATACTGATCCCGATACAGACGAAATTCCTTTAGGTGACATCGTAATCTCACTGGAACAGGCATTGCTGCAGGCGGAGGATTATGGGCATTCGATAGAACGGGAAATGGGTTATCTGTGTGTTCATGCAGCGCTGCATCTGCTGGGATATGATCACATGACAGAGGAGGACAAGCGTGTCATGCGGGAGCGGGAGGAGGCATTGCTGAACAGCTATGATCTCACAAGATAATATCAAAGAGCTCTTTGAGCGTGCCACAGCTGCAAAAGTAAATGCCTATGTGCCATATTCACATTATAAAGTAGGTGCAGCCATTTTGTCCGGCAGCGGACGCTTTTACTGCGGCTGCAACTTTGAAAATGCTTCCTTCGGAGCAACGATCTGCGCGGAACGCAATGCGGTCGGTGCATTTGTGCAGGCGGGAGAAAAAAAGCTGCTGGCAATCGGTATCGTTGCAGAAGGCTCGATTTTGCCCTATCCCTGCGGTATCTGCCGCCAGGTGCTTTCCGAGTGGGGCGGAGATAGTAGGGTTTATGTCTTTGACGAACAGGGAACTTACCGAGAACATACGCTGGCAGAGCTGCTGCCTTTTGCCTTTTCACTGGAGGAGCAATGAATCAGTGCTCTTTAAATCAAAATAAGGAATGACTATAAAAATGAAGCTTACAGACCCGTCTTTAATTACAGAATATACGGAATTCGCTACCCGCCATGAACGCTCCCATCTTTTACAATCGGTTGAGTGGGGCAAAGTAAAATCCGCCTGGACGAATGAGTTTGTCATTGTCCGCGGTGAGGATGGGCAGATCAAAGCCACGCTGAGCATTTTACTGCGCAAAGTGCCCATGCTGCCCTTTTATTTCATGTATGCGCCCAGAGGCCCCATCTGCGATCTGCATGACAGGGAAGCATTAAAGGCGCTGACCGACGGCGCACGGGAAATTGCACACAAGTACCGCGCAATTACCTTAAAAATTGATACCGATACCAAGATTGATGATGCTGCCTATATTGCGATTATGAAAGAGCTGGGATACAAGCTCAATAACAGCTATGCAAATTTAGAAGGCGTGCAGGCACGTTTTGTCATGAGGATAGATCTGAAGGACAAGACCGAGGAACAGCTTCTGGAAGGCTGCTATTCAAAAACACGCTATAATATCCGTCTGGCGCAGAAAAAAGGCGTAAAGATTGTCCAAGGCAAGAGGGAGGATATCCCCGCATTCTTTAAACTCATGCAGGAAACCGGAAGGCGCGATGGCTTCGTTATCAGAGAACTGGATTATTTTTATAAGCTGTATGACTGTCTGGGAGAGAAGTATTTTCGCCTTTTTCTCGCTTATGTCGGTGATGAATGTGTAGCCGGCACCATTGCGGGGCTCTAC
>Ga0209373_10004028_pt1 | contig 12983 bp, 13 predicted proteins | sample Higcelweek5metaG_FD_187173 | JGI IMG/M metagenome (GOLD analysis project Ga0209373, IMG submission 187173) | Freshwater pond sediment microbial communities from the University of Edinburgh, under environmental carbon perturbations - High... | ecosystem: Environmental > Aquatic > Freshwater >...
CTGGCCACCCTCAAGAACCGCTTCCGCCAGCGCACCATGTTCCTGCAGTCCAGCGACCTGCACGACAAGCCGGGCCTGCTGCTCTCGCTCATCAACTCCCTGCGCGTGGACAACGGCGAGGACGAATAGCCCAGGGGCGAGGACGAGTAGCCCAGGCCCCGCCAAAAAAACGCCAGCGGGCGGCCCCTCCGGAAGTGGAGCGGCCGCCCGTTTTGCTTGGGACTGGGGAAAGGGCCTACGCCGCCGGTCGCAGCGCTTCAAGCCTGGGCTGGCCGGATTCCGGCGTATCCTCGGCCTCTGCGCCCGCATCCTGGCGGATGTCGTCCACGATGCCCGAGAGGTTGTTGGCCTGTTGCGCCAGCTCGCTCACGGCCCGGGCGCTCTCCTCCATGACCCGGCTGGTCTCCTCGCTGATGCGCCGCATGTCGGCCACGGACTCGCTGACCTCGCGCCCGGCCTGGGCCTGCTGCCCGGCGGTCTGGGCGATGCCGCGCACCTCGCTGGCGGCGCGGGAGGCCAGGTCCACGATCTCGGTCAGGGCGGCGGCCGAGGCCTTGGCCTGCACGGTGGCCTCGTCCACGGCCCGGCCCGCCAGCTCCACCTGCTCCAGGCTGCCCACGGTTTCGGTCTGAATGCCCCGGATGGCCGCGTCCACCTGCTTGGTGGCGGCCTGGGTCTTTTCGGCCAGCTTGCGGACTTCGTCCGCAACGACAGCGAAGCCGCGCCCGGCGTCGCCTGCGCGGGCGGCCTCGATGGCGGCGTTCAAGGCCAGGAGGTTGGTCTGGTCGGCGATGTCGTCGATGACCGAGATGATGCGGCCGATGTCGTCGCTCTTGGCGCGCAGGGAGTCCATGCTGCTCCGCAGGGCCTTGGCGCGGTCCTGCACGGCGGCCACGTCGCGGGTGACGAGCGCCACGGCCTCGGCTCCGGACAGGGCCTTGGCCCGGGCCGCGTCCGCTGTTTCCGCAGCGCTGGCGGCCCCGGCGTCGGTGCCGGAGACCGAGGCGATGAGCCGCTCCATGTCCGCGTTGGTGCGGTCGGACAGGCGCGACTGCTCCTCGGCCCCGCGCGCGCTCTGCTCCACCTGGGCGGCCAGCTCCTGCGAGGCCGAGCCCAGGCGCTCCACCACCATGCCCATGCGCGAGGCCGCGTGGCGCATGCCCTCGCGGCGCGAGAACTCGGCGCGCAGCCCGGCCTGCCGGGCCTCCTCCACGGCTTGGCGGGCGCGCTCGGCCTCGCTCTTGGCCTCTTCCCCGCGCTCGTCGGCCAGGGCGATCTCCTTCTGCAGCTCCGTGACCATGAGGCGCAGGGCGTCGGCCATTTTCCCCAGCTCGTCGCGGCGCTTGACCGTGAGCTCGGCGGTCAAGTCCCCTGCGGCCACGCGCTGGGCGAAGTCCAGGGTCTTTTTCAGCGGGCGGTTGATGTTGCGCGTGACGTGCAGGCCGAAGCCAAGCGAGGTCAAAAGCGCCAGGGCCGAAGCCGCCAGCAGCAGCAGCCGGTCGTGCCGGGCCTGGGGCAGGGCCTGGGCCGCGAAGGCCTGGGCCTCGGCCTGCTCGCGCCCCTGCATGGCGTCCAACGCGGCCTCCACGCGCTGCTGGGCCTCGCGGGCCTCGCGCATGGACAGGGCCATGGCTCCCATGCGCATGTCCGTGGCCAGGAGCGACACAACCTTGTCGTGCCGCTTGAGCCAGGCCTCCCAGGCCTCCTTCAGCTCCTGCCAGGCCGGGTCGCCGCCCTGCGGGGGGGCCTTGGGCTCGGCCTGGGCGTCGGCTTTGGCGTCGGGCTTGGCCTGGGCCTCAACCTGGCCCGTGGCTGCGGGCAGGGCCTCATAGGCGGCAAAGGCGGCCTGGGCCTGGGCCCTGAACTTCTCCATGTTCGTGTTCTGGCGCGCGATCTCGGCGGGGTTCTCCGAGGTCTCCTCGATGAGCAGGGTGCGCTCGGCGCGCTGGATGGCGGTCAGCGAATTGCGCAGGGCGCCCAGGGCCTCCAGGGCGGGCATGTGGCGCCTGGCGGTTTCGGTCAGGGCGGCCTCGGTGCGCAATAGACCCAGGTAGCCCCCGGCGGTGATGGCCAGGGTGAGGGTGGAGGCTGCGGCGAGTCCCAGGGCGATCTTGGCCCAGACGGGTAGGTTGCGCATGGCGTTGAGGCTCCGGGGTGGGAGTTTCCGGCGGGTGGGGTCCCGCCTGGAGACTCCGCATACCCCTGTGCGCGGCGGGAAGGGTGGCTGGCCGGTGAAAGGTTGGTGACGGCTTGGTGACACGGGGGAGAGCCCGCGCGGGTCTGGCGGGTTGTCCGGAAGCGGGCGGCCAGGGCAAGACAAAGGGCGGCCGCTCCAAACAGGAGGGACCGCCCTTTTGTTGAGCGTTCGGGCCGGGTTCCGCGCCGGGGGATGCGCCGGACGGACGTTCAGACGTCGGGACGGGCGGCCGGGCCTAGGCCCCCAGCCTGGCGCCGATGGCCAGGGTGGCGAGCAGGCACATGCCGCGCTTCAGGGCCACGGAAAAGGCGGCGTCCTTGCTGCAGCAGGTCTCGTCGATGGTCACGATGTCGATGGCGCTGCCGGGATGGTGTTTGCGCGCGGACAGCTCCGGGACATAGGTGCCGTCGCTGGTCAGGTAGGCGTAGGGCCGCAGCTCCCAGCCATTGTGCAGCTCGACCTTGCCGGTGTACATTCTCTTGCGTTCTGCTTTCATGCTTGCCCCCCGAAGAAACTGCATTTTCCCGACACCGAAGAACGTTCGATAGGGACTATTGAAGGCTGGCTCAAACATAGCGCAAATCTGCAGTTGGGTCCAGGGGGAAACAGCATTTTTTTGCTTCGGAAGGCGGTGCGCTTTTGTCCGGGGATCAATTCCAGCGGGTTGCGCGAAAACTATTTCAAGGGGTCCGGGCTTGCCCCTGCCGGGTTGGCCGGAGTATGCTTGGCCCACCACCACCACCCCCTTCCGGAGGCCCCCCATGTCCGACGTCGCCCAGCCTGTTTCCACCCCGCCCCCTGTTCCCACCTCGCCCGCTGACCTCTCGCCCGGCCCGCTGCTGGGCATGTCCGGGTCCTACTGGCGCGGATGCACCCTGCACGCCGGGGTGGTGCTCGACGTGTTCACGCCGCTTTCCGAGGTCCCGGCCGCTCCCCAGGACCTGGCCGTGCAGCTGGGCTGCGACGCGCGGGCCCTGACCATGCTGCTGCGCGCCCTGTGCGCCATGGGCCTGCTCACGCGCAGGGGCGCGGCCTACGAGGCCACCGCCCAGGCCCGGCTGTTCCTGACGCCCGCCAGCCCGCGCTCCATCTGCCACATCATCCGCCACCACCACCATCTGGTGGAGTCCTTCGCCCGCATGGACGGGTCCGTGCGCTCGGGCCGGGCCAACCGCTCCGGCGTGGGCGAGGCCGAAACCGCGCGCGAGGACTTCCTGCTGGGCATGTTCAACCTGGCCATGGGCATCGCGCCGGGGCTGGCCCGGCAGCTGGACGCCCTGCTCAGGGATGCGGGCCTGCCGGGCATGGCCGGGCGCAGGCGCCTGCTCGACCTGGGCGGCGGGCCGGGCACCTACGCCATCCAGTTCTGCCTGGCGCACCCGGAGCTCTCGGCCGTCATCTTCGACCAGCCCGCCACCAGCCCCGTGGCCGAGGCCACGGTGGCCCGCTTCGGCCTGAGCTTCGGGCCGCAGGGGCGGGTGGGCTTCCAGCCGGGCGACTACACCGCCGACGGCCTGCCCGGCGGCTTCGACCTGGCCTGGCTGTCGCAGATTCTGCACGGCGAGGACCCGGCCACGGCGGCGGCGGTGGTGCGGCGCGCGGCGGACGCGCTGGCTCCGGGCGGGGTGCTTCTGGTGCACGAGTTCTTGTTGAATGATCCGCTGGATGATCCACAAAACGGGCCGCACGACGACTTCCAGGACGGACCGGAGTTCGCGACCCTGTTCTCGCTGAACATGCTGCTGGGCACCCCGGGCGGGCAGGCCTATTCCGGGGGCGAGGTGCGGGGGATGCTGGAGGCGGCGGGGCTGGTCAAGGTCTGTCGGCTGGGCTTCACCGGGCCCAACGACTCCGGCCTGATCGCCGGGGTGAAGCCGGGAATCCAGGCCGGAGCCGCAGGCTCCGCGTAGCGGGGGCGGGGCGCGCTAGTTGCCCGCGCCCATGAGCGCGTCGAGCACGCTGACGAACGCGCCGGGGCCGGCATGCACGCCCGCGTGCACCGAGGTCTTGGTGGAGGTGGTGGTGCTGCTGGTGGAGGTGCCGCCGGGAATGGCCGAGGTGCTGGTGCTGGTGTGCGACGAGCCGGAGGAGCCCACGTCCCAGTCCTTGCCCACGGTGGGCCAGGCGGCCTCGCCCAGGGCGCGCCGGGTCTCGGCCCGGGTGATGTCGTCCGCGCCCTTGTCCGGGCCGCCGACGCCAGAGGCGCCATTCGATGCGTTGTTCGCCTGCTGGTTCAGCAGGCCCACGGCCCACTCGCCCCGGCCCACGCGGTGCGCGGGATAGTGGCCCGAGGCCGTGCGGCCGTTCTGCCTGGCGCCCAGGGTGAACCAGCGCACCACGTTGCCTGCGGCGTCCTCGTGGGCCGGGTCGGGCACCACGGAGAAGGCCGCGCCGGTCCGGGGGTTGCTCCAGGCCGAGATCTGGCCGCTGCGGGTGCCTTCAAGGGCGTTCTCCAGCATCTGCTGGTCGCCCACGGCCATGACGTCCAGCGGGGACAGGCCGCCGGCCTGGGACTGCTCCACATGCGCGGCCGTGGCCCTGGACGGGAAGCCGCCCACCGGCACCAGGCGCAGGCTCACGGTGGAGGGCGAGAGCACGTACGCTTCGCCGGTCTCCTCCTGGCGGTTGACGGACATGACGCCCGCGTTGGCGCCCATCCAGCCGTCCTTGAAGAAGTTGTTGGACTGCGCGCCCTGGTTCAGCGCATTCAGCAGCACCTTCTGGGTCTGGTACTGGCGCTTGATGAGCACGTCCTGCTGGCGGTAGCCGTCCCTGCTCAGGGTCAGGATGTGGTCCTGGTTGCGCGCCAGGCTGACCTGGCAGGGCGCGGTGCAGGTGGGCTTGCCGTCCACCACCACGCTGACGCCGCCCGGATCGGTGGACACGGGCACGGTCTGCATGGCGATCTGCGGGGCGCAGGCGGAGAGCAGCAGCAGACAAAGAGACGGTCCGGCGAGTCTGGTCGCGAACGTTCTGGGCATGGGAACTCCTGATGCGCGCAGGGGGCCGCGCTGATTGATGTGGGACGACAGCAGGATAGCACACGGCGCGAGAAGAGGCTAGTGCGCACGGCGTCAGCAATCACGCGAAATTTTCGTACAATGCGGTCCGAACCGGACGCGCGGCACCGTGGACCACCGGACGCGACAGGAGGCGGCATGACCAAGGGCAACAACAGGCAGGCGGCGCTGCGAACGCTGGCACAGGAGATTGCCGCCGCCCTGGCGCGCGGCCTGCCCCAGGACCAGGACACGCTGGACACGTTGCTCGTCGCCCTGGGCGAGCCGGACCAAAGGGCCGCCCTGGCGCGCCTGGCGGCCGACCCCGAGGCCTCGGAGCACGCGCCCCTGGTGGCGCTGCTGCTCACCCCCGACCCCTCTGTGCTGCGCAAACTGGAGCCTGCCCTGGCCCAGGCGGATGTGGACGCGCAGGAGGCCCTGGCCCTGGCCGAGCTGGTGGCGCAACGCGTGGCCGGGGACCAGGGCCAAGTGCCAGGGCTATTGCCGGGGCTATTGCCAGTGCTGCTGCCCGGCGGTGCGCAGGCGGAGCTGCCCGCCTCGGCCGAGGGCCTGCGCGGCTTTGTGCGCCGCCTGTCGCCCGAGACCACGGCCCCGGCCGAGCTGCGGAGCATCCTGGCCCGGCGCTGCCCGGCGGACCTGTCTGTGGAGCTGGCCGTGCTGCTGCGCCGCTGCCGCCTGGCCTGGACCCCGGAGCGGGTGTTCTTCCTGGCCACCCTGCTGGAGCGGGCCAAGGTGGGCCAGGACGACCTGCCGGGGCTCCTGGCCTGGGCCACGGACTTCCTGGACGTGAGCGGCCAGCCCCTGGAGCCCCGGCGCGCCCTGGCCCGGCGCAGGCAGGCGCTGCTCACCCAGCTGCGCCAGGCGGAGTTCATGGAGGAGGCCCTGGCGCACGGCAGCTACGAGACCCTCATGTCCCAGGGCGTGCGCTTCGGCCACGTGCACGGGCCGGAGGTGCGCACCGAGCTGGCGTTCCTGGAGCGCGCGGCCTGGCTGGCCCTGGGCCTGCCGGGGGAGGCCCTGGACGGGATCAGTGTGCGCGACCTGGGGCAAGCCAGGGACGGTGAGGAGCTGCTGCGCCTGCTGCCGGGCCTGGAGGACTAGCGTCTTGTCCTTGAAATTTGTTCCTACAAAGCTTGCCAGCGCCTTGCTGGAATCCTTGTCATTGCGGCTTTTCAATGCCCTTTGGCTTGCGCCTTAAGCAAACACCTTCTTCAAGGACGCAACACTCGGCGCGGCTGTAGGCCGGGCTATTTCGGGTCGCGCCGAAGCAGCCAGGCCAGCCGGGCCAGAAGCGCCCCGGCCGTGAGGCGGAAGAGCGCGTCCGGCACGATGAGCGCCGGGGCGAGGTTCACGATGTCCAGGTTCGGCATGCGGAGGAGGTACACCGCGACGCTGACGGACAGCCCGCCAGAATGACCGCCAGAATGGCCGCCAGGAGAGCCGCCGCAATGCTGGTCCGCGCGGGTCTGGTGCGGCGTGAGCCCGTATGGGTAGCGTTTGAGAAAGCGCTGCTGCAAAACCACGCCAAAGGCCGCCGGGATGGTGCCCAGGCCTTGCAGGATGTCTTCCAAGGCCTGCTGGTGCTGCGCGATGGCGCTGAATTGCCGCAGGATGCCGAAAGAGCCCTGAAGCAGGAGCAGGATGTCCATGGCCCCGATGCCGCACGGCTGGGCAGGCCGGAGAGCGGTTTCTTGCGCCTGGCGTCGTCCTTGGGGAAGCTGGCGGACAGCGCCACAAGCTCCGGGCGCAGGCAATGCGCAAAAAAGCGCGGCGCGGCCCCTTGAGGGTGACCGCGCCGCTGGAGGAGGGGAATGAGAGTCTTAGACTACTGCTTGGGGGCTTCGTCAGCCTTCACTTCCTTCTTCTCGGCCTTTTTGGCCTTCTTCACGGCCTTCTTCTCGGCCTTCACGGCCTTCTTCTCGGCCTTCACCTCGGCCTTTTCAGCCTTCATCTCGGTCTTGGCCGGGGCGGCGGCATCGGCGGCAGGGGCGGCGGCAACGGCGGGAACGGCCAGGGACAGCATCAGGGCGGCGATGACGAGCTTCTTCATGATAAGACTCCTTGCGTGCGGCTGAGGGTTTGGAAAAGGAGGTTACTTCCGGTATCTTTCAAGCGGCAGCTTGGGCCGCCGCGTTCGCCACAATCGGGGCTATTGGGGGGCGGTCTGCTGGTCGTGCTTCTCGCGCTTGATGTCCCGGCTCAGGCGGTCGGCCTTCTTGTCCAGGCGCTTGCGCTCCTGGGGGGTCACCACGCCGTCGGCCTTGGCGCGTTCCTCGGCCTTCATGAGCTTGGCCTCGCGCTTGTCCAGGCGCGCCGCCTCCTTTGCGTTCAACTGGCCGGAGGCCTTGCCCTGCTCGATGCGCTTCTCCATGCGGGCCTCACGCCTGTCCAGGCCGGGGGTCTCGCCTGCGGGGGCCTGGGCAAAGGCGGGCACGGCAAGCGAAAGCATCAGGGCGGCGGCGGCAAATTTCTTCAGCATTGTCAGGTTCCTCGTTCGGTGGTTTTCAGACATTGGTTGGTGTCGTTCGGACCAGCTTCTGTTTCCTGCGCGACGCCTCGCGGCGACGAGAACAGAAAAGCATAGCCCGTGCCAAGCTGTAACATGCTGATTTAAATGTATAATTATTTTGATCCCGGCTCGGCCGAGGCGCAGACGCGCAAAGATTGCGCTTGGAGCGCAAGATTGTCGCTACAAACCGGCCTGTTCTGCGCGCTTCTGGCGCGGATTCAGGCCCTGCGGGTCCAGCCCGCGACCGGCGTCATACACGCCCACCACCGCGTCGATGCGCACGGCCCGGCGGGAGCGCCGGTGGTAGCGGCGGATGTTCAGGAAGTCCGATTCGTAGCCGCCCTCGTCGGTCCAGCCCCGGCCCAGCACCACGGCCAGCTCGCGTGAGACGCACAGGCACAGCGGGTCGATGTTGCCCTGGCGGATTGCGTCGGCCACCGCGTCCGGTCCCGACGCGCCCTCGGGCGCGGGACGCGGCAGAAAAGGCACGTCAAAGGCCCGGCTGGTGTCCACCCGGCCGATGATCAGGTCCGGGGCCTGCTGCGCCTCCACCTGCGCCAGGAAGCTCGCCAGGGCGGTTTCGGTCAGCGTGTTGTCGTCGTCGAGCAGGAGCAGGTAACGGCCCAGGGCGGCATGCATCAGCGCCTGGCGGATGTGGTTGCCGAAGCCGCTTTGCACGCCCCCGGGCCGGGGCAGCACAAAGAAGCGCAGGCCAGCCAGCGCGCTCTCCGGACGCTCCCCGTCCACGCCGTCAAAGCCCACCAGCAGCTCCACCCGCGCCGGGTCGAGGCCCGCGCGGGCCTGGGCAAAGGCCACAGCCGCCTCCACGCTCCGCACGGCCTGGGTGAGCGCGCGCGGGCGGTCGCCCCGGCTGGGCGTGATCACGCTGAACAACATGTCCGCTCTAGCCTTTGGCAATCGTCACCTCCTGCGCCTCGGGGGTGCGGATGAACTGCGCGGCCACAAGCGAGCACAAGGCCAGGGCCGTGCCGCAGAAGAAGACCAGGCGCGCGTCCCACAGCCACAGCGCCCCGCCGATGAGGGGCACGACCACGGCGGCAATGTGGTTGATGGTGAAGCCCGCGGCCATGGTCGGGGCGATGTCCCCGGGCTCGCCGATCTTCTGGAAATAGGTGGTGATGCACATGGCGAAATTGATCACCAGCTGGTCCAGCACGTACAGGCTGCACACCAGGAGCTTGGAGTCCGAAAAGGCGTAGGCCATGCACACCGCCGCAACAATGATGTACTCGAACGTCAAAAGCGTGCGCTCGCCGAAACGGTTGATGGCCCGCCCGATGAGCGGGTTGGCGAAGACGTTGATGGCGTTGTTCAGGATGAAGAGGGAGGTGATCTCGGTCAGGCCCATGTTGAACTTCTTGACCAAAAGAAAGATGGCGAAGGCCATGAACACCTGGCGTCTGGAACCGGCCAGGAAGGTCAGAATGTAGTACAACGTGTATTTTTTGCGCAGGATCATTTTCTTGCGCTGTACCGGCGCGCCCGCATGTGAGGGGTCCTGCGTCAGCCCCCAGGCACCGGCCAGCACCACCACGCCGCCCAGGATGCCGTAAATGCCCGTGAAGTCGAGATAGCGCGCGGCCAAAAGCACCGTCACGCCCACGGCGATGTTGGTCATGCCCGTGACGCTGCGCAGCCGCCCGAAGACCAGCGGGGCCTCGGAACGGTCAAAATACTGCAACGTCAGCGACATGTTCAGGGTCTCGTAATAGTGGAAGCCGAAGCTCATGATGAGCGTGGTGCAGGTCAGCCCCCAGAAGCTCGGCAACAGCCCGGTGAGCGCCACGCCCACCCCCAGCGTGGTGATGGCCAGGGCCACGATGCGGTGCTCGGGCAGCACCAGCAGCACATACACCACCAGCAGGGACAGGAAGCCGGGGATCTCGCGCACGGCCTGCACCACCCCCACCTCGAACCCGCCGAAACCGGCGCGCTCCACGGCGAAGTTGTTGAACAGCGTGATCCAGCCCTGCATGCCGATCTGCGAGGCCGCAGTCAGCACCATGAGGAAAAAAAGCATGCGCCGGGCCTGGGCTGCGGCGAAACCGGACGGTGCGATGGCTGGCTCGGACACGTGGCTCCCTTTGGGTTCAAACTGGCTTCAGGGGCTTTCCCCCCTGCGTGTACAATCAGGGGCGCTGCCCCTGCACGCATAATCAGGGGCGCTGCCCCTGCACGCATAATCAGGGGCGCTGCCCCTGCACCCCGCCCAAGGGCCTGAGGCCCTTGGGAATCCCCATTTGTTCGCGCCGAGCCCTGCGGCGGTTCCCGCCGCAGGGCTCGGCGCCAAACGAGGGGGCCCGGGGGGAATCATTCCCCCCGGCCGCCGGAGGCATATTGCTAGTCCCCGGCGCGTTCCTCGGCAATGGCTTGGCGGCGCAGTTCGCGTCGGCGCAGGGCCTGGCGGTGTCGGCGTTCGGCCACTTCGCCCTGGACGATGAGCGGTGGCGCGGGCCGGGGGCAGCCCAGGCCGTCGAGGGCGACGAAGGTCAGGTAGGCGGAGTTGGTGTGCCGCACCTCGCCGGTGAGCAGGTTTTCGGCCTCCACGCGCACGCCGATCTCCATGCTGGTGCGGCCCACGAGGTTCAGGCTGGCTTTGACGGTGACCAGCTCGCCCACGTACACGGGCTTGAGAAAGTCCATGCGGTCGATGCTGGCGGTGACGGCCCAGCCGCGCACATGGCGCATGGCCACCACGCCAGCTGCGGTGTCGATGTGCTTGAGGATGACGCCGCCGTGGACATTGCCTGCGGAGTTGGCGTCCTGCGGCAGCACCTGGTGCGTCATGATGACTGCGGATTGCTCCGGGGTCTTTCCGGCGGGCGTTTCCGGCGGATTCTGGCAGGCATTGGCGTCGTCGGTCATGCTTCCCCCTGTGCTGCGCGCGGGCGCGCGCGCTCGGCTGACGGCACGTGTGCAGTCTAGGGAATTCTAGAACGCCAGGGCTTGCGGGTCAAGGGGAGGGGGAGGGTCTTGGGCAGGCGAAGGCCCCGCGCAAGCTTTCGCCTGTGCGGGGCCATGTGGTGACGGAGCGGGCCGGTGCGGAACCCGCTCCAAGCGGTCCCTCGTCCTCCCTACCCCCCAGCAGGGAGCGCGGGACGCTTTGCGACGATAGTCAGGGCTACGGCGGTCAGGGCGGCGGCGCCCAGCAACAGGCCCGCCGCGCAGTGCGAAGACCCTCCCGGTCCAGGCCAGGGGGCTGCCCCCTGGCTGGAGGAATGCCAGGCTCCTCCCTGGCGGGCTACTTGGCGGCCTTGAGCCACGGGCTGCCCACCGGCAGCTTGACGCCGCTTTCGGCAAAGATGGCCACGGCCATCAGGTACCAGGCGAGCAGGGCGCAAACGATCAGGTCCAGCGCGGCGAAGGTTCCAGCGGCTTCCATGCCATACAGCTCTTTCAGGTCCAGTCCGATGAACCCGATGGTGAGCGTTCCGAACAGCAGGACAAGGGCCGTGTGGTGATAGAGCGTGTTCAGGAACAGGATGAAGGTGAACAACGTCCAGACAACCAGATACATTCCGAGCTCATGGGCATTGAAGGTCAGAACAGGATAGGCCTTGACCAGCTCGGGGTTGGATCCGAAGATGGCGAACAGGCAAAGGGAGATCCAGAACGCGCCGTACGCGGTAAAGGCGCAGAAGCCAAAATTGTTGCCTGTCCTCATCTCCATAAAGCCCGCAATCAGCTGCGCGGTGCCGCCAAAACACAAGCCGATCCAGAGCACAGGGGCGAGCCCGACCCAGCCAAGATTGTGAAACTGCAGGATCAGCGTGGTCATGCCGAAGCCGCCAAGCCCCACCACTGCGGGGTTGCCCATTTTGCTCTCTGTCATCTTGTTTGCCCACCCTCTAAAATGGTTGTTTCCGCTCTTGGTGCAACACGCCTGAGAGAACGCCTCTGTGGATCCTTCAAGGCCGGTTCAGGGAATACACGAAGCAGCATCGCGTCGGCCTGCGCAGCAGGAAGACACACGCCAGGCGCAGAGCACGCCCAGGCCGGAAAAGACGACCATCCAGCCCTTGTGGGCGTGGCCCACGGTCCTGCGCTTCACGTGCGTTCCTCCCGTAAAAACAGGGCGGTGCAGGCGGAGAGGCGCGTGCGAGTACTCCCTCGCGATGGAACATTGCAACAGCCAGCAGTGCATACACCGACCTGGGGATTTGTGTTTCAGGCAATCGGTGAGCGGCAGGAAATCAGGGGGTCAGCGGCGGGGACTATGCGGTCTGGCAATGCGGACAGAAGGTGCTGGTGCGGCCCGCCACGCGCAGGGAGCACATGGCCGCGCCGCACTTCAGGCAGGGCTGCCCGGCGCGGCCATAGGCCCGGAAGTGGTTCTGGAAGGACCCGGCGTCGCCATGGGCGTCGCGGTAGTCGCGGATGGAGCTGCCGTTCTCGGCAATGGCCTGGGTGAGCACGGACCTAATGGCCGCGAAGAGCCTGTCCTGCCTGCGGGCGCTCAGGGCCCCGGCGGCGGCGTCGGGCCGGATGCCCGCGCGCAGCAGGGCCTCATCGGCGTAGATGTTGCCGATGCCCGCGACGACGCCCTGGTCGAGGAGCAGGGCCTTGATGCGCGCCTTGCTCTTCCTGCCGCGCGGGGCCAGGCGCTGGCGGAATTCCTCGGCGGTGATCACAAGCGGCTCCGGGCCGAGGTCGCGGTAGAAGGGCCAGTGCTCAATGCTGTCGGGCCCGCCGCCGGGCGCAAAGGCGTGCATGCTGCCGAAGCGCCGCACGTCGGAAAAAACGAGCCGCAGGATTCCCTCGCCCCGGTCGGACAGGGTCAGGACCACGCGCGGGCGCACCGGGCTCTCGCCGGGCGGCAGGGCCAGCACGCGGCCGGTCATGCGCAGGTGCACGGCGATCTCGCCGCCGTCCTTGCCGCCAGCGGCCTGCAGGTGCAGCAACAGCAGCTTGCCGCGCCGGTCCACCCGGGCGATGCGCCGCCCCAGCACCCGCTCGCGGAAGGGATCGGGCCCCGGCACAAGGGCGCTTTCGTCCAGCACCTCCACGTCCAGGATGAGCCGGCTCTCCACCTCGCTGGCCAGGGTGCGGGCGATGGTCTCGACCTCGGGCAATTCGGGCACGGCTACTTCCCTCCGTTCTTGCGGGCGCTCTGCACGCCAAGCGGGCCGAGGTCCACGCTGTAGCAGTCGTCCCCGCGCCGGATGACGAAGACCAGGTGCTTCTTCTCGCGGAAGGCGTCGCTGCCCGCCATGTGCAGCGCCGTGAGGGAGCGCAT
>Ga0209373_10004029_pt1 | contig 12982 bp, 12 predicted proteins | sample Higcelweek5metaG_FD_187173 | JGI IMG/M metagenome (GOLD analysis project Ga0209373, IMG submission 187173) | Freshwater pond sediment microbial communities from the University of Edinburgh, under environmental carbon perturbations - High... | ecosystem: Environmental > Aquatic > Freshwater >...
CCGACACCGACACCGACACCGACACCGACACCGACACCGACACCGACACCGACACCGACACCGACACCGACACCGACACCGACACCGGGCGGTATGGCGGCTGCCCTGCCCGCACAAGATTTTTTTTCGCCTATCGCCCGTGAAAGCCGGGCAGAGGCCCGGTCGGCAAACCCGTCGCCACCAGGACAGATTGGGCCGGAGCGCCCCACGCCGGCGCCAACGGAACCATCAGGCCGATCCATCACCCCGCCGCCGGTACGGCCTGGTCGTCCTGCCCTCTGGCCACCACCAACCACCGGCCTGCCTGACCTCGCCGATTTTGACAAGGTCACAGCCACGCCTGTCGGTACCAATGCACGCCCGGCAATTGTACCAGCCCGTAGCGCAATAGCGGCCCGGCCCGTCGGACCAATCCCCACCCCGGCACCGGGGTTGATAAGTCCTTCCCCGGCGCCAAGCACCCCTGCCGCCGCAACCCAGTTGGCAAAGGCACCCGTGGCGGCGCCCACCGGTCCCTTCCCATCCCCACTCGCCCCCACTGGCCCTGTTCCCACCACGCTGGCAGCGCCAGCGCCGTCAGGGGCAATGCCGGAACCCGAAATCAATGCGCAGGCACCCGGCCCGGTTTTGACGGAGAAGCCCGTCCTGTCCCCTCCGGTCGCAAAGCCGCCATTTCCTGGCGTTACAATTCCATCGCAGGAGGCTGAATCTGCAGCGGTGGTGGGGGACAAAGCGGCTTCCATTCCCGCAACGCCGAAGCCGATGGCAACGGTACAAACATTATCGGCCAGCGTCATCAGGGCCGGATCGTCGAACAGCACCGATCAACCGCCGGAAGTGCAGAAGCTGCCGCCGGAGAGCGGAAAAATAGCCCCCCCACCGCTGGCGGGGCCATCGATGGTCGCGTCACCGGTTCGCCCCCCTTCTATCGCCATACCGCAAAAAGGGGGGGGCACCGCCAACACCGCAGGCCCGGAACCGGCGTTGCCGGATGGAAAATCAGCCCCCACCTCACCCAACCCGGTCACCACACCGCTGGCCGTTGGCGGTAATCGTTTGGCATCGTCAACATTAAGCGCCGCGCCCGCCGCCGCCGCTATTACGGTCGCATTGGCTTCGCCCTCTGGATCGGCAGCGTCAACTGCCATGCCCATGCCATCAGCACAATCATCCCAACCGTTGCCGCCTGCCCATCCGGCAATAGCAGCGCGGACGCCCCACGACATCCCACCGATCAATTTGGAACAACCGGCTTCCCGGACCATGCCACAAGGGAAGCCGGCAACGGCGTCACCCGGTGGCGCCGGCATGTCGCCGCTGGCGCGAACCGGAGTTGAGCTTCCTCCCACCTCCGGTTCAACAGCACCCGCTGCGGCGCAGTTCGTACCGGCCCCAATGGTGCATTCCGCCCCCGACCAGGCTTCAGCGATAATGGAGGCAAGAATAAGGGGGGCGCAGCAACCCTTATCCCCACCATCCAGCCCTGCAATGGTGCCATCACAGCAGGCGCCAGATCGCGGGGTGCCGGTGCCAACGTCCCCAACGTCCCCAACGCCAAACCAGATGCCTGCCCCCCCTGTACAACCACCTGCGGCAAAGGAACCGGCGAAAGGGGTTGGGCAACCAGCATACCCGCCAACCGCACCGGTCACTGACACGAAGGGTGGGGAACCCCTCCGCCAGTTGGAAGCCCAGCCGGCGCCGGCCTTGCGGAATGGTCAAAACCTGTCGGTACGGATTCTGGCGGTGGCCGACAGGGTAACGGAACGGCTGCCGCCCCATGCCATACGGGCGACGTTGGTGGGCAACACCAGCCAGGGCCAGCCGGTGCTCTCCACCCCGCAGGGCATGTTGGTCCTGAAGGGACAAACCGATCTGCCCCCCGGCACGATATTGACCGTGGCCCTGGACCTGCCGGTGATTGAAAGCACCCTGTCCATTCTGCCACCGCTGGATCCGCGACAGGGGTATGATTGGCCGGCGATGAAAGAAGTGATGGCCATGCTGGCAGCAGCCGACCCAGCCCTGGCCCACCAGGTCGCACATGCGGTACTGCCGCAACCCAACAGACGGCTAACGGCCAACCTCACCTTTTTCCTGGCGGCACTGCGCGGGGGGGATGCGGCGGGCTGGCTGGGCGGTGACGCGGTTGACACCCTTGAACGTCGGGGCGGCACCCGCCTGCTGGAGCAATTGCGCGACGAGTTCCAGGCCGTCGCCCGCCAAGCAGCAGAGCCGACCGCCGATGGCTGGCGCAGCATGGCCATCCCCTTCGGGGTCCCCGATCAGGTAACCCGCATACAACTTGCTGTACGCCACGCCACCGATGGCGAGAATAACGGGGAGGAAGAACAGGGCGATCAGGGCAAGAGCCAACGTTTTCTGTTGGATCTCAATTTTTCACGCCTGGGGCCGATGCAACTGGATGGCTTGGTTCGCCCCGGTCGCTTCGACCTGATGATCCGCACGCTGGATCTGCTGCCGGCTGACCTGCGCCGAGGTATCGGTGAATTGTTCCGCGACAGCCTGGAGACGGTGGGCTACGCCGGCACCATCGGCTTTCAAACGGGTGCCCACCGCTGGGCGCGGGTGCAGACCGGTCGGTCCGGTGTGGGAAGGCGGGTATGATCCTTGGATGCCAGCGACGGCTGGCCTGCGGGCACGTGCCCGCGTAAGCCAAGCTGCCAGAGGCAGCGCCCGGCACTTGAGGGAACAGGTAAAGACCAAGAGTCATGATCCATGGCTCTTGGTGTGATACCAATCTGCCGAGGGTTTGACCCTTGGCAGATTGGAGGCTGGCGACCGCCCGCCCGGCGCTCGTGCGCCGTGAAGCCAAGGGCGCGGATGCGCCCGCCCGGCGCATGAGGGATAAGCGAAATCTCTCTTGATCGGTCACGATCAAGAGAGATTGGTGTGACACCCCCTTTCCCGTCCCGTCGCCCCCGGACACGGGAAAGGGGGTGGTGGGGCCTTAGCCGATGATGGCTTCAGGCTCCACATCTGCGATAACGCCGATCAAGCCGACGCTATCCAACTGGGTTTTGAAATCATTGGCGGTGAAGATGGCAATGTCACCCTGATAGTCTGTCACCGTCACGGTATGGGCGAGTTGATTCCAAACCACCACGCTGTCCAGCATGGTCCCGTCTGCCAAATAACCTGTGACGGTCAGGGTCTGATCGCCGTTATCGCTCAGAACAGAGAAATCGATCGTCCCGTTGTCACCGTCCGCCTCCAGGAAACTGATGGTTCCCGTCAGCGCTCCGGTATCCAAATCGCGGGTTTCAGTGATGGTGACACTGTCACCGTCTGCCTCAATGATCTGAACCAGCTTGGTGCCAGCTTCCTTGTCCAAGGTCGTGGTGGTCACTGTGCCATCGGGTTCTGTCAACTGCTTCAACAGGCTCCCATCATCCAACTGTTCCACGCTGACACTGCCGACGGTGACGCCACCATCACTATCCGTGCTGGTATAGGTGACGCTGTAGCCGTCATCCGTTTTCATCCGTTCGATCAACAGGATGGACCCATCCTCGTAAGAAAGGGTGGTGATGGTGCCGTTTCCAGTGCGCTCCACCTCCCGGCTGACCAGCGCACTGTCGGATGTCTCCACAACGGGACTCGGCACCTCGATCGATGCCAACTGATAGGCAAAATCGGCATGACCGATGCCATCGGCAACGGTTACGCCGTAATTATGCTGCTGGATAGCCAACGCGACGGGTGCTTCAATCGGGGTCTGGCGAAGCGAACCGGCGCCGGCAGGGGCAATACGCGGCATGGTTTTCTCCAAAGCGGTCATGCGGGCAGGTTCCCTTGGGGCCGCCAGGCGGTAGGGAACACTATACGTTTACACGGCACCACAAACCGGACCTGTCGCCATTAAGTCACAGTCAAATACCTTCGCCTTGCTCGACATATTCATGCAGACGGTCGCGAATCTGTGCGGCGGCATCCCGGGCCGCCTCATCATCACGACGGCGCGGGCGCGGGGTGGTGATACGGTCGGCAGACCGCACACCTGCCGGGCTGCCAGCCAGCAGAACCACCCGGTCGGCCAGATAAACCGCTTCTTCAATATCATGGGTAACGAACAGGATCGTCTTGCCTGTCCGCTGCCAGAGATCGACCAGCTCGTCCTGCAGGGACTGGCGCGTAATGGCGTCCAGCGCGCCGAACGGTTCATCCATCATCAACAGGTCGGGATCAACCGCCAGGGCACGGGCGATGGCTACGCGCTGGCGCTGGCCACCGGAAAGCTGATGCGGCCAACGGTCCGCCTTCTCGGCCAGCCCCACCAGGGCCAGCGCCCCCGTGGCACGGCGGCGTTTTTCTTCCGCCGTCAGGCCCAACCCCTCAAGGCCGAATTCCACATTCTTCACCACCCGACGCCAGGGCAGCAGGCGGGCGTCCTGGAACACCATGGCATAGGGCCTGCGGCCCGGTTGTTCGGGATTATCGCGTTCCACCGTGCCGGATGTCGGTTTCACCAATCCGGCAACCACACGCAGCAGCGTGGATTTGCCAACGCCGGAGGCGCCGACGATGGACACGAATTCCCCGTCGGCGATATCCAGATGGAAATCCTTCAGCACAATGGTGCGACCACGGTCGCTGTCGAACGACAGCGTCAGATCGGAAATGGTGATCATGCTTTCCACGCCAGCAAACGGTCACGCACAAGAACGAAACTGGTATCGACGATGCCATACAGCACGGCCATGGTGATCATGTAGACCACCACAATGTCGGTGGCCAGCAGGGAGGATGCCTGCATCATGCGTTGGCCCAGCCCCGATACGCCGAACAGTTCCGCCGCCACCACCGCCATCCAGGCCTGCCCCAGACCAGTCCGCAGACCGGACATGATGGGCTGGATGGAAGCCGGCAGCACCACCTTGAACAGGCGGGCGACGGGGGAACGGTGGCCAAAGGCGTTGGCCAGTTCGATCAGGTCGCGATCCACCGCCTGCACCGCGCCCAGGGCTGCGAAGTAATTGATCCAGAAGACACCGATGATGATGATGAAGTTGGCCGCCGCCGGGCTGACGCCGAACCAGATAATGGCGAACGGCACCCAGGCCAGACCGGGGATCGGGCGCAGCAGGCGCACCACCCAGTTCGTCATATCCTCCAGCGTGCGCGACATGCCGGTCAGCACCCCCAGCGCCACCCCCAGAAATGAGCCCAGCACGAGCCCGGTGACATAATGCTTCAGGCTTTCCTGCACGGCGGATAGCCAGGCACCCGACTGAACCTCCCGCCAGAAGGTGGCGGGTATGTCACTGGGCGGCGGCAACAGCATGGGTTTCACCAGCCCGAACCGGGGCAGCGCCTCCCACAGGGCCAGGAACAGCACCACACCGGTGATCGCCAATAACAGGGGCCTTGCCTTGTTCGCTTTCTTCATCACCACAAACCATAATGGCCGGGCTCCCGCCAACCGCAGGTGCCCGGCCCATAGAAGGAACAATCGGAACGGGAAAAGTGGTTCCCGCGACAGTTACTTACCCGCAACCGCCTTCTGGTAATAGCTCAGATTGAAGATGTCAGCCACCGGCTGGGCTTCCTTCACGGTGCCCAGCTTCACCTGGTAGTCCTGCACCGTGGCCGTCTGCGCCACGATGGCGTTGGGGTCGGTGGAAAACTGCACCGCCTTGGAGGAAAGCGCCTTGTCCAGAATGGCGCGGTCGATCAGGCCCTTGCCGATGGCACTTTCAACCGCGTCGATGGCAATCTTGCGATCAGCCTTGAGCACCTCGGTTGCCCTGGCGGTCAGTTCCACCAGCTTCTGGGCGATGTCGGGGTGCTTGGCGGCGAAATCATCCGTCACCGCAACCACATTGCCCGGCTGGTTTTTCAGGATGTCGCCGCCATAGGCCAGCACCTTCACGTCGGGATTGCGACCGGTGATGATGGTCAATGCCGGTTCGCGGATGATGGCACCATCAACCGCACCGGCCAGCAGGGCCTGCTGGGTGGCATCAATGCCCTGGGGCACCAGTTCCACATGGGCCTTGTCCACCTTGGCCACTTCCCACAGCCAATATTGCAGCATGGTATTGGGCACCGAACCGGCGGGCTGTGTGGCCAGCTTCAACGGGCGGCCCAGTTTTTTCGACAGGGCGGCGATGGCCTCCGCCGGGGCACCTGACGTCTTGGACAGTTCGGGGCCTGCGGCAACCACCAGTTCTTCCACCGCCGTGGCGGCCACCACCTTGACGCCAATGCCCTTGCCGCGCGCCACAATCACCGGGGCGATACCCGCGACATAGACATCCAGCGTGCCTGATGCCAGCGCCTGGATCATGTTCGGCCCGCTGTCGAACTGCTTCAGCTGCAGATCGAACCCGTTCTGCTTGTCCCAGCCCTGGCTGTCGATCACGAATGCCTGGGCAGCCCCCAACACCGGAATATAGCCGGCGCGCACCACCACCGGATCGGCCGCCTGCGCGGCCCCCAAAGAGGCAAGGGAGATGAAAGCGGTAGTGGCACCGACGGATAGGCGGCGGATGAAGGACATGGGTTGACCCCTTGCGTGAATGGCTGGGCAATCGCCCTGACACAGAAGGTTGGCTATTCCACCCATTTCGTCAATCTGATTTGTGGTTTTATATAATTCACATCAACCATGCGTGATAATGGTCATTCTAAGAAGTTAAATACACAAAATTGACGAAAACAGGGTTGACAGCGGCTCCGGCACCACCAGATGATAGGCAGCAGAACGGCAACGTTCGGCCTTATCCGGCCCTGTCGCAGGTACGCTTCCACAAGGACGAACCTGGAACAGGACGGATACGCGGGAATTTGACGAACAGCAGCTTGCGCCGCGTCACCAAACGCTAAAGCGCCACGAAGTCCCTTCGTGGTTTGTCCGCAAACCTTTGTGAAGGAAGGGCTTGGGTCATGCTGACCATCCGTTTCACCCTTATTGTTGCTTCCCCCGACGACATGCGCCGCCGTTGCTGTTGACGCTGATCTGTCAGCGCCACGCATCAGCCGTCCATTCACCTCACCATTTTACAGCCGGGTTATGTTGTTCATCTCCGGCAGGGGGAAAGCCATGTCCACCGCCTACAGCATTGAAACCAGCCGCCGCACCGCCGGCATCGCCGTTTATGATGACGGCTCCTACCGCTTCTTTGCCGCCGACCCGCTGTTCAGCAGCCTGGAGGGGCGGCGTTACAACAGCGTGGCCGGCGTGGAACGCGCGGCGATCCTGCATGAAAAAGCCAGCAGCAATCGCCAGGGGGCGCGGCGCCAGGACAGCCGGGGAGAGGTGTTCCGATCCTGGGGCTTGGCGGCCCCGGCATGCGACGTGGCCTGATCATACCAGTCTCCCTTGATCGTGACCGAGCAAGGGAGACGTCATGCGACATCATGGCCGGGCCGGCGGTCGCCGGCCTCCAATCCGCCAAAAGCTCAACCTGCAGGCGGGTTGGTATCAATTCTTCTCCTGAAAGTACTGATCCTCGAAATCAGCGATCAGTTCCTTGGCATCGGCGATCAGCGCGCGGATCACCCGCCGGTCCGGCTCGGTACACAAGGTTTCATTCACGGCCTTGCCGAGTTGCGCCGATGCCTGGGCCAGCAGCTTGACGGCCAAACGGTCTTCTAACTTCATCACCGCCTCGAACGGACATAGCCTGAAACATCACCGGTTTAGCCGATCATTCCCCTTCATGCATCCATCGATGATGCGGCAGTGCCAATGAGGTTCTGCTGGTGTCAAAAGGTGGCAAAAAAATTTCGACAGATTTGTCGATTTTGCCGAAGCTCCTGCGTCAGAGGGAGGAGGCGGGAACAGTCCCCCTCTCCTTTCGATCGCAGGAGCTTCGCCCATGACCACCTTCATCTTGATGCTGCATGATGATCCCGCCGTCTTTGCAGCCATGCCAGCGGAGGAAATCCAGGCAGTGATTGCCGAGTACATGGCCTGGGGCCAGAAAATGGAAGAGAATGGGCGCCTGCGTGGCGGCCAGAAGCTGAAGGATGAAGGCGGTCGCCATATGACGGCACGGAATGGCAAACTGGTTGTCACCGACGGCCCCTATACGGAAGCCAAGGACGTTATCGGCGGCTTCTTCATGATTGATGCCGCAGATTACGCCGAAGCCGAAGCGCTGGTTGCTGATTGCCCACACCTGCGCTATGGCATGATCGAGATACGGGAAACCGATGAATGCGGCGGCGGAGACGCCGGATGATAAGCGCGCAGATCTGCCCATATGTGCCTGGTGGGCGTCCCCATGCTGCCCGCCGGCGAAAGGGGTAGTTGGCCCAATGATGGAGGGAACGCGGTTTAGGCTTGCGCGTGCAGCGCAACATCGCGTTCCCTATATCGGACCGATGCGATTATCCGCAGCGGGGGCCTGAAGACCCAGCCGGGAGGACATCAGCAATGCATGTTTCCGCTATCCTGAAGACCAAGGGCTCCATCATAATCACCTGCAAAGCGGCAGACAGTATCGCCACGATTTCCCATATCCTGCATGTCAACCGCATCGGTGCGGTCATGGTGGCCGACGAGCGTGGGGCGATCGCCGGTATCATCTCCGAACGCGACATTGTGCGCGGTCTGGCCATTCATGGTGCCGCCGTTATGGATCGGCCCGCCAGTGACCTGATGACATGCAAAGTCATGACATGTAGCCCCGACGATACAGTCGCCTCTGTCATGACACGGATGACCGAAGGGCGTTTTCGCCATATGCCGGTGGTTGTGGACGGCAGGCTGACCGGGGTCATCTCCATCGGGGATGTGGTGAAATCCCGTCTTGCCGAATATACGCATGAGGTTGAAAGCCTGCGCGATTATGTCGCTGGTCGCGTTTGACGCCTGAACAGTTCATCCCCTGCCGTCGGACAGACAGGAGGAAACCATGTTCATCAGTCTGACCGGCGCCATGCGCGACCGGCAAAGCCTCGGCATGGCCGCCCAAACCGCGGCGGCGATTGACCGGGGTCAGCGAAATATCCTTGCCCATGGCCAGTCGGCGGCTGATTCCGATACGGAACCTTTCAAGTTCCTCGTCTGTGTCGATGGCAGCCCGCAATCGCGCGCCGCCCTTCGGTTCGCGGCCCTGCGGGCACGGAACACCGGTGGGTTGCTGGCCATGTTGCATATCAACGAGCCGATCGACTGCCGGGAATGGATGAGCATTGCCGCCGCCATGGAAGAGGAGCAGCGGGCAGAGGCGGAACTGTTGCTGCATGATCTGGCCGGCGAAGTGAACAATCTCACTGGACTGCTGCCGGAGATACAAATCCGCAATGGTCCCATCGGCAGCGAAATCCTGGGCGCCATCCGGGAGGATGGGGACATTCATGCCCTTGTGGTTGGTGCCTCCCCACCTTCCCAGCGGCGGGGGCGCCTGATCTCCTGGCTGGCGTCGGAACTGGCGGGTAGCCTGGACATACCGCTGGTGGTGGTTCCGGGCAATCTCACCGCCCGACAGATTGAACGACTGGCATAAGCAACTGGTCTTCGGGAAGGGCGATGCTTAAGCAGCCAGCAATTCCCAATCCAGTTCAACCGTGGGGGTGGCAAGTGGCGTCAGGGCGATGGCAGACGCCGAGGCCGCGTCAATTTCAGTCACGCTGATCTGGTAGTTGCCTGAATAATAGCTATTGGCCTTGATGGAGATATAAACCGCCTCCGCTTCCTGGGTATAAAATTCTATTTCTGTTGTACCACCCGAAAGGTTGGCATAGGTGACAAGCTCGTTATTTTCATCCCGCAATTCCACCAGCACGCCACTGACATTGCCGGTACCACCGGATGCGCTGACAACAAGTGCGAAGCTTGTCCGGGCATCGGCCCGCAACAGATACCAGTCCATGTCGCTGACATTGAACAGCGTGTCCTGATGGGTCTGATTCAATATCAGATCATGGTCCTGTATCGTAGTTTCACTGGAATAGGAATCCGTGACCGCAAAACCGCCGGCAGCGTAGCGGACGGCATATTCTTTCCATCCCTCACCCGTCATGCCCTCGATGCTCGCCATGGTCATGGCCACACCGACCACATCAAGGCTATTTGTTGAACGTCCCTCCGCATATCCGCTGGTTAGATAATGCGCGGTCCAGACATCCGGATCATAGCCGAGCAAACTGACGATATCAGGATTCGATAAGGCGTAGGAGTAGGGGTCAAAGCTGACTTCCCGCCCCTCGGCCGAACCGAAGCGGATGTAATGCTGGGCCGCCAAACCCTCGTTTGCGCCGAATGCCTGGATCAGATCGGAATATGAGGCAACATAGGACAAGGCATCGAACCAGACGCGCCGCTCCTCCTGATAACCAAACGAGAAATAATGCTGTATCCCCGCCTCGGCATTCGCCCCCAGCACGCTGATCAGATCACCATATGAAGCGATGTAGGAGAGCGCGTTGAAACTGATCCCCGCCCCTTGGGCGTATCCACTGGTCACATAATCCAGCATACCGCCACTGACGCTGAGCCCGATCGTATCCATGCGGGAACTGTCGCTGGCGATATAGGCCAAGGCATTGAAACTGTCGGCGCTGCGTCCCTCCGACCAGCCAAAGCGGATGAAATGGACAGTAGCCGCCGTGAAATCACTGCCATAAGCAGCGATCAGATCCCCGTTGCTGGCGAGATAGGACAGCGCGCTGAAGTTGTTGACGCTGCGCCCTTCATATTGGCCGAAGGTCAGCCAATGCTGTTCCGCAGCCGTCACATTATAGCCGAAAGCAGCAATCAGATCGGGATTGGAGGCGAGATAGAGCAACCCATTGAAGCCCAGCGTCACCGTCTGATCCCGCGTCAGCGTCACGCCCCCGCCGGCAAAAGTGAATGTTTCGACATTATTGACCAACAGGCTGCCCGCCGGCCCCTGCAAAGACAGGCTGCCATCGGCATTGCTGCTGACAATATAGTCCGTGCTGCGCCCCAACAGTATCAGGGTGTCGCTGCCGGCCCCACCGTTTACCGTATCGTTGCCGCCGGAGCGCAGGGTGAAACTATCATTACCATTACCACCGGACAAAAGATTGGCCAAGGCATTGTCGGTGAAACTGTCGGCACCATTGCCACCTATGGCTTCCTGAATGAACGTGCCGTAGGCGATGGAAAGGTTCCGCGTCAACCCGGCGACATCGGAAAAGGCACCAGGACGTAAATCAACCGTGAGCACCATATTATAGCCGGAAAGGTCCAAGCGGTTCCAGCCTCCCCCATCCCAAATGGTCAGGACCGGGCTGCTATTACTGCTGAAATTGAAGACGCTGCGATCGGCTGTGCTGTTGAAGCCGTAGGTTGTATCCCCGCTACGCGTGGAATAGTTGCGCCCATAGGCAGCCTGTATGGCCAACACATCGTACAGCAGGGGTGTCGACGCATAATTTCCATCATGGACAGCACCGGTGTTGCTGGCACTGAAATAGGACATGACGGTGTATTGCAGGCTATCTTGCTGGAATTCGGCATTGTTACTGTAACTGATACTGCCACCCTCACCGGCATTGTAGTCGCCGGGATGACTGAGAGCCAGTGTATGGCCGATTTCATGGATCAGCGCCATGAGATCATAGGAGCCGGCTGAACTGTCCCAGGAATCCGTCGTGGCATGATTGACCCAGACAGGGCGTGTGCTGCCGTCGGTAAACGCAAAACCCCAGACACCATCTTCAATGGTGCTGGAATTGGCAAAGGTGATTCGCCCATCCACACCGTTGCTGCTGGTGGTTTCAACAAAACTGATATTCGCGAGATCAGACCAAAGCGACAGCGCCAACCGGGACGATTCCCGCTGTGCCGCGCTGAAGACATTAAAACCAGTATAATCAGAACCAATGGAACCGCTGGGCCGGGTGGTGGGGAAACTGTAGGCGATAACGGTGCCGGATTGCCACAGCCCATCATCATAAACCAACTGCTCGATAATCTGATCTTCGTTCCAGACAGGTTTGCTGTCACCGGCAGCGGCGGCGGCAAGCTCCTCCGCAGTCACACTATGGGTTTCGCCCGGAATTCCGCACAGCACGCACATGGACTTGCCCTGGAAGAGTGGAGAGGCATTTGCTCGTTGTCAGGCGGTCATCTTGGAACAGGATAGGGTTTTGTAGCCCATGGCCAAATGCCGCCACGCTGGAGTATAGAACCCCTTGATGAATGTGCCAATCGCACATTCCGCCTGCCATCGCGACGACTTGCGACCGGACGACGGGAGTGGAGGTTGTTACCTGCCCGGACCTCACCCCCCACTGAACCGCGCCACCAGATCGAACATCGCCCCTGGGAAAAGTTGCCGCACGGCGGTGACGGGGGCGGGGCCGGTGGGGGTTTGGCGCCAGGTGCGGCGATCCAGCAGCAGGCAGGCGGCCTCAAGCGTCAGCCCCAGGCCCGCCCCGTCCGCGCCGGCCTGGATGGCGGCGATGCGATGTTCAGCCTCTGTCCAGGGCACATGTGACAGCAGCCAGGAGCCGGGCGGCACGGTGGAAAAATCCACGCTCTCCGCCTCCGGCACCGCAGCCAGATTGATCAAGCGTTCCTCCAGCGCGAACGGGGCACCATCAGCCAGATGGCGGCAGCGCAGCAGCAAGGCCCGCCCGCCGCGCTTCAACACCATGCGGTCGGCTGCCACCTCTGCCGCCGGCAGCAGGGCGCGCTGCTGAAGCTCCATGCCATAGGTCATGCCGCGCCCGACGATTTCCGCCTGGATATCGGGGATGGCCAAGGCCGCTATATGGATTTTCGGGCTGGAGACGAAGCTGCCCGCCCGCTTGCGCCGTTCGATCAGCCCGGCATCGGCCAGGGCTGACAGGGCCTTGTTCACCGTCATCCGGGCGCAGCCATAGCGCGCCATCAATTCATGCTCCACCGGAATGCGCTCACCGGGGCGCAGGGTGCCGGACAGGATCATGCCTTCGATATCGGCGCGGATGCGCTGGTGCAGCGGGGCGGGGCCGGGCTCGGCCAGGGTCATGACAGGATCTTCCCAATCGTCCGGCG
>Ga0209373_10004030_pt1 | contig 12981 bp, 12 predicted proteins | sample Higcelweek5metaG_FD_187173 | JGI IMG/M metagenome (GOLD analysis project Ga0209373, IMG submission 187173) | Freshwater pond sediment microbial communities from the University of Edinburgh, under environmental carbon perturbations - High... | ecosystem: Environmental > Aquatic > Freshwater >...
AAAAAGCTGTCAAATGTTTTTTTGACTTTTTGTATTGACTTTTATTGCCATTTTATCATAATCTTTATGCTATTTTACCCCCGCTGAATAGTTACAAATTTTATAAATTAATTAATATTATAAAACTATGGATAAAATAACTAATGATTTAAACAAACTTGTAAATATGTATTCTTGAAATTGAGATTTTATAAAGCATATTGAAAATTATTCAAGAGAACATAAAGAAAACTTTAATGAAAAATATAAAGGTTTTCGACCAATAATTGAAACTTCAATAGAAATTTTAAATTCAACTTTAGAAATATTAAAACATTCAAATAGAAAAAATTGGAAATGATACTATTGAACTCAATATTTACTTATTTTAAATACAATTCCTTTTTTATATTGATCTTATAAAAACATTATTGATTGATTTTATATTCAATCATCAATGAATTTAAGATGAGCTTTTGAAAGTTTATTGAGATTATATTTTATAAATTTTAATCCTACTAATTTTAATCTGATTTTTGGAAACGAAGCAAAAAAACAATTAAAAGAAAAATGAAAAATAGTAAAAAGCTACCCAGAATTTAAAATAAAAGATTTTATAGAAAAAGATTTAAAAACAATAAAATGGTTAGAAATTTATCACATTCTATCTAATGAAAGTCATAGTAATATAATTTCTATTATCAATGATATGGCTGAAATTGAAAAGTGAGATTATGATATTTTTGCAGATTTGAAAGGTAAAATAAATGTAGAATTTAATATAAATTTGTTACTTATGGTAATTTATGCTTTTTTTAGGTATATAGATGAAGTTTTAATTAAAAACACTATTTTTGATAAACAAGAAATTGAAAAACAAAGAGATGAGATTTTTAAAACAAAAGAATTTTTAATGAAGATACTTGAAAAGTCGTTATTAGATGAATATAAGAAAGAAATAGATAATATAATGAAAATAATTTTAGATAATAAAAATAAGATTTAGTTATATAAAAGCGAATTAATTTAAATACAAAGCTCTGTGGAACTCTTTCTGGACTATCGTCCAGCCCCTTCTTTTTTAAAATTTAGAAGCAAAATCATCTTTCTAAAAAGAAAAATGCTTTCATAAAAATATAAATCCAAAAGAAATACGGTAAACCCTCGTTGCACTCTCGCTCATACTTCGCTCGGGTCTGACAACAGCTTCTATGAGGTTCGCTCGTTGCACTTCGCTCTCCCATATTTTGCTCATACTTCGCAAAACATCTCATAGAAGCAAACGTTGAAAGAGAAATTATGGTGAGATAGTTTTTGGAGTTGAAACTACTATTTAGCAACAAGTTGAAATGTATCGTTACCAAAACTTATAAAGTATATTGAAGATCAATGAAACAAATAAAAGTATACAAATATCGCATCAATCCAACGAAGAGGCAAGAAGAATTCTTTGCTAAGAGTTTTTGATGTGCGAGGTTTGTATACAATAAACTGTTAGAAGAAAGCATCAACAATTATAAGCTCTTTAAAGGAGATGGAGAGTGGAGAAAACTAACCAATCCTTGAGCTCTCAAATTACAATATCCTTTCTTAAAAGAGGTTGATAGTTTATCTTTGTGTAACGTGAAGATAAATCTTGAACAAGCTTTTAAGAATATGAAGACACATTGTTCATTTCCACAGTTCAAGAAGAAAGGTTGAAAACAAAGCTATAAAACCAACAATCAGTGACAAATTAAAATCGAAAATAATAAAATCAAATTACCGAAGATAGGACTTGTGAGAATAACCGAACATATCAAATGTGAATGAGAGATAAAGAATGTGACTATTAGTAAAGTTTGTTGAAACTATTTCGTCAGTGTTGCAGTGAACATTGATATACAGAGATTGCAGGAAAATAGCAACACAGTATGAATTGATTTATGATTGAAGACTCTTGCCACTCTTTCAAATGGAGAAGTAGTGGAGAATGTAAAACCTCTCAAAAAACATGAGAGGAAAATGAAGAGATTACAAAGAGAGGTGAGTAGAAGGCAGAAATGAAGTAAGAGAAGGAAAATGAGTTGTTTAAAATTACACAAGCTACACAATAAGGTGAAAAACATACGACTAGACCACTTACACAAAGTTACTAGTATTGTAGCAATTTAATTATGGAATATAATGTTTTGATAACTTTTTATCAGCATCCTGTTTTGAGAATTTCCATATTATTTTTTTCTCTTCTGCATTTCTTTGTTTTTCCCAAGCTTGAATTTGCTTTATTAACTTTTCTTCTGTGGATATTCTTCCTGCTATACACTGGTTACTGAGAACATTAATTTCTATTTCTGCCATATCAAGCCAACTTGCATGTTTTGGAGTATAATGGAATTTTATTTTTTTCAAAATTCTTTTAGCTTCTTTTTTTGTGAATGTTTCATAAAATGATGATTCAAAATGTGTATTTAAGTTATCAAGTACAATGTGAATTATTCTAGCATCTGAATAATCTTTTTCTAATTCTTGTACAAACTTTGCGAAATCTTTCTTAGTTCTTCTTTTTGTAACTTGTATCTTTCTTTTTCAAGCTTTTGGTTCAACTGCAACAAAAATATTTCTAGTTCCATTTCTTTTGTACTCATAATCATATTTACTAGAGCTTCATGGTTTCATCGGAATTGGGGTTCTATTTTCCGCAATAAGTTGTTTGCTTTTTTCATCAATACATACAACTGGTTCTTGTGGATTATATGGTTTTTCATAAAGATCAAGCAAGTCATACATTCTTTTTCTATATTCTGGTGTTATTTTAGCAATACACCACATTTTTTTCAACCAAGGTTTACATTCGTTTTTTTTAAAATCAATCGTATCGTTTCTCTGTTTATTGTTTTACATCAATCTCGTTTTTGCATTTCTTTTGTTAATAATTCAAGACTCCATCTTGTTCTTCATTCTGGAGAATCACTACATGCAAGTGCTATTACTTCTGCTTCTTGTTTTTCAGAATATTTTTTTGGTTGTCCTGATCTTTCCTTATCCTGAAGTGCATTTTTTAATCAACCTTTTAAAAATCTTTTCTTAATTCTCCAAACAGTCTTGTAATCAATATTTAAAAAATCTGAAATTTCTTTTTCTGATTTTCTTTTGTTTAATGCTAATAATACATTTGCTCTATTCATTTCTCTCTGGGTTCTTTTAACTCATTTAAACTCATTAATTTCTAACACTTCACTTTCAGTAAGGGTTATTATAATTCTTTTCATAATAGATAAGATTAAAATATAAGACTTATCTATTATATTCAATTTATTAAATATTCCAAGATTATGTTGTTATAATACTAGGCACATAGTGAACGATAACCAAGTTATATGTGTTGAGGATCTTGGAGTAAAGAATATGATGTGAAATCATAAACTTGCTAAATCTCTCAATGATGCTAGTTTTGGTATTCTTGTAAATATACTTGAATACAAAGCTAGAATGTATGGAAGAGAGATAAGGAAAGTTCCAAGATTCTTTGCTAGTAGTCAGATATGTTCCGTTTGTGGATACAAAAATACTTTAGTGAAGAATTTATCTGTAAGATCTTGGGTTTGTCCGTCCTGTTCTGCTCAGCACGATAGAGACCTAAACGCAAGTAAAAATATTTTGGCTGGTGCTTTGCCAGTGACTGGACAGGGAGTTAGTCTCGTTGGAGATTACTGTGAACTGTCAAGCCCCTTGCTTCTAGCGGGGGTGTAAATGACGAATGCCAAATGACAATGATATTAAAATTTATTTATCAAGTTCAGAATCAAATTTTTACAATTTGAGAAGTAGTAAGTTCTTGCAAAGTTTGATTGAAGAAAAATTAACAAGAAATCGTCCTGCATTGAACGACAAACTTTTGCAAATAGAACATATAATGCCACAAACCTTAAATAAAACTTGGAAAAACGAACTTGGAGACAACTATCAAGAAATTCACGATAATTATTTGAATAATATAGGAAATTTAACTTTGATTCGTCATAATCAAGAGTTGAGCAATCATTCTTTTAGAAGCAAAAAAGAGATTTATGAAAATAATGCAGGAATGCAAATTGCGAAAGATAAAATTATTGATGAGCAAAGTTGGGGTCAAGAACAAATTCAAAAAAGAGCCGAATATTTAGTAGATATACTTGTTGATAAAGTTTTACCAATAAATCCTGAATTAAAAAATAGTAATAATTATTCAAATGAGAAAAGAAGTGTTGAAAATAGATTATCTTTTGAAAGTTTAAACTTAATTGGTAAGACAATTGAGTATTTTGACGATGCAAACATTGTTGCAGAAATTATTGGTGACAAAGAAGTGAAGTTTGAAGATAAAGTCTGGAGATTATCACCACTTACTCGTGAAATTGAAACAAGAAAAAATCGTAGAAATCGTTCAGGGGCTTATTGGGGAGTGAATATGTGGAAATATGAATGAAGAACTCTTGAAATTTGGATGAATGAATTTAAAAATTATGAAAATGAAGTTGATGAAAATGAGTTAGAATAAAAAGAGCCAAAAAAAATTGCAATAAAAAGAATATCAATTATAATGAATCCATTCCTACTTTTGTAGGTGAAAAAATCACAAACTCCTAAATCAATGGAGTGAAAAAGAGCCACGATATTCGTAGCTCTTTACTTTTATTTCTTTTCATCTGATTGTTTATTTTTAGAATAGAGAATTGCTCTATTGTAAATTCACTCATAGTCACTCAATAATACACAACCATTGGAAAAATCATCCAGTAACCTTTGAGAATCAATTTTTATTTTCAGTAAGATCTTTGGATTTACAAAATTATGAGATGATGACTCTCAGTACATCACCATGCTTTCAGAATCCTTGTGAACAATCTTGAACTTTTTGAACTTTCAAGACTTGGTTTTCCCAACCATTTCATAATCACCTTTTTCTTTGAGTCTTTTTGCTATCTCAAAGATTTGCCCAACAGAAAGTGTCATTGAAGCTTTCTGTCCGTCTTCTAAATCAATAACTAAAGTGATTGGATACCTATCATCACCAAGTCAAGGGAGACGTTTGAGTGTGAAAATGGAATTATTGAGTTTCTTGGGAATATTTGGTGTGAAAATATTCAAACTCCCAAATTCAAGGGAAGTTTTCCTCAGAAAGCTATTGTCTTTCTTGGAAATGAATGGGTAGAAGGCAGATCTATTCTCCTCATAAAAATCTTGTATCCATTCAAGTGGGAAAAACCTAATCGTCTCAATATTGTTAAGTAGAATTGATTTATAATACAAAAGCGGATTTTGGAGAAATGATCTTATTTGATTGAGTTTATACAAGAATGATGAAAGTTTATCCCCCTGTATTGGAGCTGTCGCAAACTTCTTTCATCAGTTTTGGATATCTCACTTGATAAGATTGATTGTGAAATCATCTCATCATACCAAATTCCCTACTTGGAATATTGAAGACTTACTATCAATAACTCATTGAGTAGATCGAGCATATTTTAAGTTCACAAATTCTGATTTCTGGAATATGATATCCTTCATCATATCAAATGCAACGAACTTGTTTGTGATAAGTACCTTAGTCTTTCTCAGATAGTCAACCTCTTTGAAGAGAGTATTATAATCTCAACATTCATGAAGCTTCTTTAATTTTTCGTAGGTACGTTCTGGGAGAACGTCCTTATTCACATATACCTTTCATTTATTATGGTTGGTGATAGTTATGGAACACTGAACCTCAGTGTGTAAAATCCCCTCCTCTATCAACACCCTTCCAAGCTTTGAATCTAAAAGATTTTTTGGACTCTTCATAAAATTCAAAAGTACGAGAAACTCAAACTCACTAAAGGTGAATACCTCGCTAGATGAATCTCCTCCTTGTACGACCAATTGGAAAGGATACTCAAATCATGATATATTAGAATCCTCATCTTTTCAGAGATTCCTTATTGATGTTAGGTACTCGCTAAAAAATTTAAAATAATACCCAGTTGACTTTGAGTCTTTCATAACGTGAAAAGACTCCTCAATAGTAGGAATATAAATATCCTTTATTTCTCAATTACGATCTACTATCTTATTTCCCCTGTAAATCAAGGAATTATAATCTTTGAGATTTATTGTTCACTCGATCTCATTTGAAATCTTGCTATCAAGGAGATTATTGAGATCTACAATCTTCTTAATCTCATCATAATTACCCAAAAATGAATTGAGATAAAACATATACTGCTGAAACAATAATACGTCCTTTAAATCAAGCTGAAAATCATAACTTGTATTGTTTTCCTGAAATGAAAAATCCATTCCCCCATTTTCTTTGAATGAAAGACTCATTTTTCCATTCTTCACATTTCTCTGATATTTTACATCAGAATAAAAACACTCAAAATTCTTTATTACACAACAAGGTTTAAATTTGAGTCATGAATTTATGTAGTAAAAAGATAGAGTAGGAATCCCATTCTCAACTTTTCCAAGAATAAAGACTCCACAATATGAAGAATCAGACTTTGATTTCCAAAAACCTTTTTGGAAAAACGTTTCTCATTTGATAACCATAAAAATATTTTAAAACAAGTAAATTATACGAGTTTATAATATATATTTGCGAGCAATATTCTAAATACAAAGAAAAAGTTGTTTTGGGAAAAAAAAATATGTATTATTCAAATATTCATCGTAATTAATATAAAAGAATAAAAAATGAAAGACTGAGAAGTAAAAACAGAATCTCTAGATATAACACTCAGAATAAGATATTCTTCAGAAGAAGAATTGAAACAAAAAAAGGATGCTATATTAAGCTTATTAAAAGAGATCTCACTTACCAAAAATGTAAAAGACTATATTTTAATAAAAGAATTGATTGATTTTATAAGATGAAACACAAAAAAGAACAAATATTTTTGGATCAGTATTTTTATTTGATTGTTCTCAATATTTACCATTCTAAATGTTAGCATAGGTTTAGGGATTGGAAAATGATGAGTACAAAGTAATATATATCTATGACAAAAATACGCAAATGCAAATTATATTGAAAATGGTAACTTGAAAAATTGAATAGTTAATATTGAATGATGTGGAAAACACTCTTGTATAACAAACAAGTGAATCATACCAAAAGTATTTATAAATAAATATCTATCGATAGGGAAATAATAATTAGATATATATTATATAGTAATATAATATATTAAAAATAAACCTGCAATTTTCTAAAATATGTATTATAATACTTTTTGTATTTTTTTAAACATTAAAATAATATTTCAAATACACTAAAATAATATTATAAGAACCCCGAGTTTATCAGTAAAGTATCGTAAGTATTATTAAAGAAGAGTAGTACAAATAATTTATACAGTCAAAAACTGTGTTAAATTCGTACAAATTCGATTTGTAATTAATAAAAAAACGATATAATTCAGGAAAAAATAAAACTCGATAAAAAAAGTCAAATATTAACCCCCTTTTTTATCAATAAAAACCGATATGGGAAAAAAAGACGAAAAAGTTACGTGCAAACAAGATATTTTGCACAGAATGAACTTACTTTCAAAAAATGAAATGAAGGTGATGTTTATTATTTTGTCTCATATTGATACTCTCAATGAAAAAGGTGATACCTCAAAAAAAATTACAATAAACAAAAATTACATACAAACAATTCTCTGATGCACATATAATGGTTTTGGAAAAGAGCTCAGAAGAATTACGATTAATCTAAATACTCGACTCATTTATGTTGAAGAAAGAAAAAGATGAAGTAAAGATGAATTTTGATATTTTCACTGAACATGGATTTCGTCAGCAATTAACAAGCTAAACTCAAGTGAAATTGAGTTTGAAATATCAAGCAATATGATGAAATATTTTAGTGAAATTCAAGCCCCTTACGTAACAATCTTGATAAAAAATATTTTATCACTTGAATCGAAGTATGGTATTGGAATCTACGCCATGCTAAGAGCAGATGAATATAAAAAAATCAAATTCAATCATGATCTTGAATATGATGTTGATGATCTTATAAACATGTTCCAATTAAAAATGGAATATAAATTTTTTAAAAGAGATGTTTTGAAGTGAGTAATTGAGGATATAAATAAAAACTCAGATATCTTTGTCGATTACAAAGAAATAAAAGAATGAAGAAGGGTAGAAAAAATACAATTCACAATAAAGCAGAAACCAAAAATTGATTTGGTAGATGATGATTCAGTAAAAATAACTCAAACTCCCCTATCCCCTCAATCGCCGAGTAATGTTGAAAAGGAAATCCGTGAGCGTTTAGGAAAAATTCACATTTCCAAGAAAAAAATTGATGAACTATTGTCTGAATTTACTCATGATGATATTCTAAAAAATATTAGATATGCAACTAAAATAATCGATTCTGGATACTCTCCAAAAAGTGTTTCTGGATATTTCCTTTCTGCAATTAAAGATAACTACGATTGAACAAAACAACAAACAAGTCTCGGTTTTGATTGATTAGATGTAAATCAAAATGAAGCTATTGAAGCCGATAAAAACATAAAAATACAACTAGCTAAAAATAAAGCTAGAGATTGGTGGGAATCCTTACCCAAGGAAGAACAAGCCAAACTAATTGAAGAAAATAAAACATGAAAACCATTTCAAGACCTTCCTGAAATAGTTAAATCAAGAATACTTTGAAATCATATAAAAGAGAGTGAATAACTCTCTTTTATTAGTTCGGATTTTACTCACCTAAGTGAGGGATTTTACTCACCTAGTGAGGGATTTTACTCACCTAAGTGAGGGATTTTACTCACCTAAGTGAGGGATTTTACTCACCTAAGTGAGGGATTTTACTCACCTAAGTGAGGGATTTTACTCACCTTTAAATCCCAGTAATATATATTTAGAGCCATTTTTTCCACCCTATAATTTATAATATTACAATTGTTACAACATTACAAGGAATTTTTGTTGCTGTTTTTAAAAAAATTTAGAAAATAATCAGAAAAAAAAAAATTGTTTTTAAAACACAAAATATCTAATATGGAAACATTAGATATTAATTCAACAAAAATGTGAGTTTCCCTAAAAAGCATGACAAGACAGAAAAAGAAAATTTTAAAAAAAATATGAATAGGTCTAGCGGTAATTTTTCTTTTATGAATAATTCTCACTGCAGTATATTTTTTCACAAAAGTTGAAAAACCGAACTTTAGTCTTCCCCTGCCAGAAATTCAAAATTATTCGGGAAGTTATGATTTGATCGATATTAAGAATGTTTGAGTTTCCTTCGAGGCAAAAGCAGGAGGGGAAATTCAAAAAGATCCAAGATGAATGATAATCCAGTACCCAGATGGGGATTACATAACATTCTACTCCCAAAAAATCGCTGATATGGTGATTTCTCATCAAGAATCACTCAAAAGTATTGCATGAACTGGACTTACATACGAAACAATTGAAAATGTACAAATAAATCCAAATTATCCTGAACTATTCGAGAAAAAAAGAAATGATACCTATTTAAACGGGAATTGAATAGTGAGAATGCTAGATGATGTTAAATTTGATTTGAATCGTCACCCCATAACAACGATTGAAAGAATTACAGGAGATGCACAGGTTTTACAAAAAACTTTCCTTGAATTGTACAAAAATACCGTTTTAAGTCAGTATAATTACCCCGAAGTTGATCTCGAAGAAGGGATGAATGTTAAAAATGGAGCTAACGTGATTTCTGGAAGCTGATGAAGCTCATCTCTGATTGCTTACAACGTAATGTACAACATCGAACAAACTCGTGCAGGCAATTATGAAATACTCGATGAGGTAACGAGTAATTATTACCAAAAATATAATTACAAACTCTCAAACGAAGATATAGAATACTTCAAAAATAAAATTTTAGATCAAGCAAACTACAATTACAAAAAACTGAGGATAATTTATTATTACCTCGACCAATGACAAATGTTTAGGTTTTCTTTGATTTCCACAGGGAAAAAAATTGCACTGCAAAAAATACTCAACTGAGATTTTAACAGTCTCTTCATAAGAGAGATTCAATTTCAAAAAGCAGATACTTCTCTCATCTTGGGAGAACAAAAAATATTTCATAATCTTTACTACAACCTTCCAGATATTTTCACTCAGGAGGAAGATGCCGTGAATGGAGATTTTGTTATGATAACACCATATATTTATCAGTATAGATATGGAAAAATCAAACTCTACTTCGATAAAATCGAAGGTATGGATCGAGAAACAATCCTATCCCAAAATCAAGCTTTTTATACCTCCAATGAGTACAAATTGAAGAACAATAACATCGAGGATGTGAGAGTGGTAAAAGTTGAGCCTGTATCAATTGATTCTTTCATAGCTGATAAGATAGTCTATGAAGTAAAACAAACGCATGGTTTGAATATTACACTCGTTCAATATGTGATTTATGATCTTGATGAGGATAGTTACTATACCATTGAATTTTATTACACACAAAACGAGACCGATATAATCCCGTTTTTCAAAAACTTTATCTCATCACTTAAAAAAATAAAATAGTATGATATTCCAACACAGACAAGAGAATACGTTTTTTTACGTATACAAGGATCCCAAGGGGATAACCAAACAAGATATAACATCAATTATCGGAGGTAAAAATGAACTTCGTGTACTGATGAAAAAAAGAGGGTGTTATATTACAAAAATATTTAACCTAAAGAATCTCAGAGAGAAAGCAAAGAGTGTGAATTGGAGCCAAAATAAACTCTTACAATTCACAACCATGTTCAAACTCGAAATGGAAAAAGGGAGAGCATGAAACCTAATGTCTGAAAGAAACTCTATAGGTGGGGTTATGACTTATATGTTTGATCCAGTAGTGTACTATATCTATACGGAACTGGATAACTGAAAAAAATTCAATGAGGTTATAAAAATGTTTCCAAACATATTTGATCCTGTATACGTTTGAATTTGTGAATGATTTTTTGGAAAGAAGTATGAACCAATCGAATGATTGGAACTACTAGAGCAACGTATTATAGAATCCCAACAATATGTATCTGATTTTATTAAGAAGGCATCTCCATATCTATTAGCAATCGTAGCATCGACTATAATTGCATTATTCCTTGATTTTAAATTATTTGATTCATTAACCGAAGAATATGCAGAATTCAACAAGATTCTTCCTGATTTTACTCTTTATTTTCATGAGTATTTACGGAAGTTGGTTATCTTTGGACCAATATTCATAGGTATAATTTATGCCATTATGAAACTACTCCAAAACTCTCGTAATGAAGAACTGAAAATATCTTTTGGAAAACTCATGTTGTGAGTTCCTCTATACGGTAAGATCTTGCATAAAAAGTCAGTATATGACTTCGTGAATATCTATTATCTACTCAGACAGGCTAATTCAATCATCCCACGTGATATTCTCTATACGACTGCATTATCAGTTCCATCTTACTATATAAAAACAATTTTTCTTGAAATATATGAGGCTATTCTAGAATGAAAGAATATAGGTGATGAGATGCAACAATATGATGTATTTAATGAGGAGCAAGACGTGATAAAAGTGTTTAAAACAAGTATTGATAATGTTTCAGAGCTGAAAGCCACAAGAGATATATATAAAAAAAGAACTGATAAGGAAATATGATGAGTGATTTTGAAGCTAGTTGCTGTTTGTGTCACACTTTCGGTACTGATGTTTTTTTGTATTTTTGGGGCATATTTTGTGCCAATTCAAAAAAAAGCAAGTCTCTTTAAAGAGCAACTTAACGATCAAAAACTAGAGCAAAGCATAAATAATAACAAGTAGAACATGGTGTATAAATATGTTGCAAAAAGAAGTAAATCAATTGAGATTTCTGAGGTTTTGCATGAAAACCTCGCTTTATCTATTAAAAACAACATAAATAAAGAAAAACAGAAATTAACGAAGAATAGGCTGAATTTTTGTAGAGTAATAACCCACAGACAATATAAAGACTTCTTCAATGAGCCACCTTATATCACCCCCAAAATTAAGGTCTATGAATTGAAAGAAAAAGTTGGATACGTGAGAAACGGGTATGAGAATATTTTAAAAAACACATTCATTCTTTCTACCAAGAAAGTGAATAGCATGAAATTGCTCCACGATATTCACAATATGGATAATATCATCTATATCTGTGAGAGATTTAAGCATATTACCAAAAACCGAATTATTTTACCTGACAATGCCTTCACTTATACAATTGAGGATAATAAATTCTACAAGTATACCAAAAAGCATCTCAGACCAGATTCTATCATCATTTCCGATGATGGGAGTACAATATTCTTCATAGAAACGGATATGGGGAAAGAAGAATATAAAACACTCAAAACAAAAGACCTCAATTACGAGATCTTTATTCGTGACCTTATCAAGCAAGGTCTTTTTAGCAATTATAAGGTTTTTTTCTTTTCATCTCAAAAAAGGATCGACAACATAATTCAAAAAGATGTATTCCACCGACTCAGTCTTGGATGACTTATTGAATTTGTGTCTCAAAACTAATCAAAACTAACTTTCACAAGCGATGCCAGTTTCTTATAAGCATTAGTTTTTGATTTGATAATTTTTTCTTTCAAATTAACATGAGATCCGTCATCAATTTCCTGTGCTATAATTTCCAACACAGTGTCACGACTAGCATAATCAGTAGTTCCAGTTTTTAAAATATCTCAGTTATAAGAGGCAGTGAAAGTCATAGTTTTCATATTAATAATATTATTGATAACGTTAGGATTATCGCATAAAAGATTATACAACAGGAACAGGACTAATATACACATCCCGTTTATATAATTTTTTATGTTTTATTATATGCTTAAGAAAAGGAATCATATCGTTTTTAGATACAGTTATTCATTTTTCGTAGTCTTTATCAATCAATTCAACTGTTATAGGATTTTTGTTTTTCCATATCATGTTTTTTGTCCACTCTAAAACGGTATCTATAGTATTCAAAATTG
>Ga0209373_10004032_pt1 | contig 12976 bp, 10 predicted proteins | sample Higcelweek5metaG_FD_187173 | JGI IMG/M metagenome (GOLD analysis project Ga0209373, IMG submission 187173) | Freshwater pond sediment microbial communities from the University of Edinburgh, under environmental carbon perturbations - High... | ecosystem: Environmental > Aquatic > Freshwater >...
CCCGCCTTCGCCGTGAAGCTGACCCCGAAGGCGGACATGCTGGGGGCAATCGGCCGCGTGCTGGGCAAAAAGCCCCTGGAGGCGGATCCGCTGGTCACGGCCATTGTCGCGCCCGGCCCTGAGGCGGACCGCGCCGCGACCCTGGCCGCGCTCAAGGCGCAGTCCTATGGGCTGGCCGAGATTGTTGATTGCGGGCCGGGCAAATCGGCTGGCGCGGCGTTCAACGCGGCGGCCAAAAGCGCCCGTGGCGCGGTGCTTGCATTTTTCCCGGCCGGAGCCGTTCCCCGGCCCGATGCGCTGGCGCGCGGCGTCGAGTTTTTGGCGCGCAGGCCGGAGCTGTCCTTTGCCGGGCAGAGGCCGTGCAGCTTCATGGACTTGCTGGCGGGCGCGGAGGCCTTTGGACCGAATTGCGCGCCCTTGATCCTGCGGCGCGAAGCCTTTGAGGATGTGGGCGGCTTTCAGGAAGGGCTCGGCGACTGCCTGTTCTGGGATTTCCGCCTTGCCGCCGCCGCCGCCGGACACTTTGGCGAAAGCGGCCAGGGGCCCGCAACGGCCGGGCCGCTTGTCGACGGGCGGCATGTTGTTGATGCCCAGCATATTGAATTTCCGCTGGTGGTGCGCCGCACCCCGCACATCTTCCCGCGCGAAGCCGCCTTGGCACATGCCCAGGCGCACGCCGGGAAAAAGGAGCCATTATGATTCCTTTGGCCGAAATGCAGATCATCCAGATCGACGTGACCAACGCCTGCATGAACCGCTGCTCCAACTGCACGCGCTTCACCGGGCACCATCGCAAACCGTTCTTCATGGACATGGACACCTTCAAGCGCGCCGTCGATTCCCTGGTGGACTTTCCCGGCATGGTGGGCATGATCGGCGGCGAGCCGCTGCTGCACCCGCAGTTTGCGGAGATGGCCGAATACCTGGCCGCCACAATTCCGGGCAAGAAACGCCGGGGGCTTTGGTCCACGGTGCCCAAGGCCCAGGGCGAAAAGTACGGCGCGCTCATCCGCGAAGTGTATGGGAACTTCTATTTCAACGACCACAGCGTCGACCAGATTCTGCACCAGCCCCTGCTTGTGGCCGCCCAGGAAGTGGTGGCCGACGAGGACGAGATGTGGCGGCTCATCGACGACTGCTGGATCCAGAAGTACTGGTCCGCCTCCATCACGCCCAAGGGCGCGTTTTTTTGCGAGGTGGCGGCCAGCTTCGACATGCTTTTCGACGGTCCCGGCGGCTGGCCGGTTGAACCGGGCTGGTGGAAGCGCGTGCCCGGCGACTACGACGAGCAGAAGAAACGCGCCTGCCCGCGTTGCGGCTGCGCCATTCCCCTCAAGCGCAGGCCGAGCGCCCAGGAGATCGATGACGTGAGCCCCGGCAACCTGGAGGCTCTGTTGGCCATCCGTTCGCCCAAGGCCCTGCGCGGCCGCGTGGAGATTTACGGCGGCGGCCTGGCCGAGGACTGGAACCCCGGCCCCAATTGGTACATGAGTGAAGTCGAGCGCGGCACTGAGCTGGAATACCGCGAGAAGATCGCCCAGCGTCTGGACGCTGAAGGCGAGCACGGCGAAACCGCCTGCGCCGAAACGCCCGATGGCCCCTGCGCCGGAAAAACCAACGGCGTCTGCGCCGGGAGCGCGAAATGAGCGGAAATGTCGTGAAGACCACCAAACGGGTTTTGACCCGCCGCGGAGTCGTCTGGCTCGGCCAGACCTGCAACCTGCGCTGCCGGTTCTGCTATTTCCAGACCCGCATCGAGGCCAAGGACCACCCGGAGCATCCGTTCATGTCCTTGGAAAAGGCCAAGACCATTGTGGACACCCTCCGCAATCACTACGGCAACTGCGCCATCGACATCCAGGGCGGCGAGCCCACCATCTTTCCCGGCATCGAGGAGCTGTGCCGCCACAGCGCGGATATCGGCCTTCTGCCCACACTCATCACCAACGCCCTGGTGCTGGCCCGGCGCGAAGCCTGCCAGCGGCTCAAGGACTCCGGCGTGCGCGATCTGCTCGTCAGCGTGCACGGCCTGGGAAAGAACTACGATGATGTCGTGGGCGTTCCGGGCGCGCACAAGAAGCAGATGGAGGCCCTGGACAACTGCGTTGCCATCGGCATGCCGGTGCGCTTCAACTGCGTTTTGACCAACTCCGCCCTGCCGCACCTGACCAACGTGGCCGAGCTGGCCAAAAGCGTGGGCGCCCGCGCAGTGAACTTCATCGCCTTCAATCCCTTTGAGGACCAGCAGAAGGGCGAGCGCTCCCTTGACGACGTGGCCGCCTACTCCAAGGTTGCGCCGCCGCTCATTCAGGCGCTCGACATCTTGAACGCTGCGGGCATTGAGGCCAATGTGCGCTATTTCCCGCTGTGCCAGGTGCCGGACGCCTACCGCAAGCATTTGTACAACTTCCAGCAGCTGCCCTATGACGTGCACGAATGGGACTACGCGTCCTGGTCATGGACGGATATGAAACCCCAGCGCATGCGCGAGGGCGTGGTTTCGCCGCTTTTGAGCCTGCGCGAGGCCAACTTCCGCTCGCCCATGTTCAAGTCCGCGCCGGATTACCTCACGGATCCGTCCATCCGCCGCGAAGACGAGTACCGGCACAGCGCGTTCATCCGCGCACGCGAGCACTGCGGCTACAAGTTCGCGCCAGCCTGCGACGCTTGCGGCGCCAAGGCCATCTGCGACGGCTTCCACGGCGATTACGCCGCCTTCTTCGGCTTTGACGAAATCGCGCCCATCAAGACCGCCGCGCCGGTCGACGATCCCTGCCACTTCATCAGCCGGCAGGAGAAGATCGTCGAGTCCGACGACGCCGGCTGGGCCCTGTAACCAAGGCAAGCGAACAGTCATGAGCATCCACGACCTTATTGCGCGCCGCGCCGCGGCCCAGCCGGATCAGCCGCCTGTGGCCCTGCCCCAGGCCCTTTTGGATGAACGCCTGGACCGCGCCGAAATGCAGCGCCCCCGCGTCAGCTTCATAGTCACCAGCTTCAACTACGAGGCCTACATCGTGGACTGCCTGCGCTCCGTCACGCGGCAAAGCTACGACAATTGGGAGTGCATCGTCGTTGACGACGTCTCCACGGACAGGACCGTGGACGTGGTGCGCGAGTATGTGGAAAGCCCGGAGGCCAAGGGAAAGTTCACGCTCATACAGCGCGCGGAGAACGGCGGGCAGATGGAGGCCTTCCGCGACGGGCTGAAGCTCGCCACGGGCAGCTTCGTGGTCATGCTCGACGCCGACGACGTGCTTCTGGACGACTTTCTGGAAGCGCACATGCGCGCGCACTTAAGCGTCGCCACCGTGGCCTTCACCAGCTCCAACCAGTACCAGATCAACGGCAAGGGCGAGATCATCGGCGGCCAGCATATGGACCACCAGTCCAAGGGCTATTACCGCCACGTGCGCAAGACGAGCTTCCAGACCGGCTTCTGGATCTGGGCCACCTCAAGCTCCATGGTCTTCCGCCGCAGCACGGTGGAGCTGGTCATGCCCACGGACGGCACCACCTTCCGCATCTGCGCGGACTATTACATCGCGCACTTCTGCCACCTCATCGGCGATTCGCTCCTGGTGCCAACCATCCACGGCTGCTACCGCCGTCATGGCGGCAACAATTTCGGCTCCAATCCGGTTTTGGGCAACATCAACAGCGTGGGCAATCTGGACAAGCATCCACCCCACGACCTGTTCCGCTGGACCATGATCAGGCATGTTCTGCAGAACCACGACGTCTTTTATCCCATCTTCATGGGCAAGGGGCTTGTGCTGTTCCTCATGCGGCTGGTGAAGTTCAGCGAATGGCCGGGGCTGGCGGCAAAGCATCCCAAGGTGTTTCCCCTCTCCTTGCGGCACTACTTGTGGCTTTCGGCCAAGCAGTGGTGGGCCAAGCGCTCCACCCCCGTGAGCGAGAAGTTCAAAATTCTGCCTCCGCCGCAGGCTTAGGCGTTTGAACGGCATGGAGAGACCGGTGGCCACGCTGCGCGGCATCCTCGCGGTCTCGGGCAAGAAGAAAGCGCCGCGCGCCCGCCACGATGAAGACAACGGCTCTGTGCGTTTCCGGTTGCAGCGGCCGCGCATGGCCACATATCGGCTGGGAGATGAGGACTCGTCGCCCGCCTGGACCCTGTAAGTTGATTCGAGGGATGTCCGCATGAAAATTTTGCTTGTCGCCCCCCCGTACGCACTGCTCGGACGCTACTATTTCCCGGTGGGCATCGCCTACGTTTCCGCCATGCTCAAGGCGAACGGGTGCAATGTCGTTTGCCACAACAGCACCTTGGACGACGATTGGGAGGGGACCTTCCTGCGGGTGCTGGACGAGGAGAAGCCCGATGTGCTTGGCGTGGGCGCGCTCACGCCGTCCTATCCCTTCATCAAGTGGATGCTCGCCGAGGCCAAGAAGCATCACCCGGAGATCATCACCATGCTGGGCGGCGGCATTCTGGGCAGCGAGCCGGACGTGTACGAGTCCCTCGGCGCGGACATTGGCGTTGTGGGCGAAGGCGAGGCCACAACGCTTGATCTCGTGCAGACCCTGGAGCGCAAAGGCGACCTGGGGCAGGTGCCGGGCATCCTCTACCGCGACGCAGAGGGCAACGTCGTGCGCACCGCGCCCCGCCCGTTCATCGAGGACCTGGACACCGTGCCCATTCCCGACTACGCGGGCTTCCAATTCGGCGTCTGCTACGACCGGCTGCACACCCACGACATGATATCCAGCCGCGGCTGCCCGTTCCACTGCACGTTCTGCTTCAGCGCCCTGGGCCGCGGCAGGTACCGCGCCCACTCCATCGATTACGTCATCCGCGAGATACGCCACCTCATCGACAACTACGGCATCCATCAGGTGGGGCTCATGGACGAGGTGTTCGCGCTGCGCAAAGAGCGCATCATCGAATTCTGCGAAAAGGTGAAGCCCCTCGGCATCCGCTGGTACGCCCAGCTGCGCGTCGGCGTGGTGGACAAGGAGCTGCTGGACTGCATGCACGACGCGGGCTGCCACACGGTGTTCTACGGCCTGGAGAGCATGTCCCCGGAAGTGCTTTCCAGCATGAACAAGAAGATCAAGCCTGCGGACATCGAGCGCGCCCTGGAGCTGACGTATGACAGCCGCATGAGCTCCTTCGGCAACTTCATCTTCGGCGACCCGGCCGAGACCACGGAAACCGCCTGGCAGACCTTGGAGTGGTGGGTGAACCACCGCCAGTATTTCGTCAACCTGGGGAAAATCGATTGCTGGCCCGGCACGGCGATCTACCACGACGCCCTGAAGCGCGGCATCATCAAGGACAAGATCGAGTTCATCGAAAAGGGCTGCCCCCTGACCAACATGACCCACATGCCCTGGGACGAGTTTTTGGACATGCTCAAGCGCGTGTGGGTGATGCACGAGGGGCTGCTGTGGCCCGGCCGGCTTCTTGAGGCGCGCGTTGAAGCGGATGGCTCGGCCTCGGCCCGCTGCCTGTGCCCGCATTGCGGCGTGGAAGTGGTGTTCGAACATTTGGAAAAGACGGGCATGCACGGCGACAGAAACGCCCACCGCCTGCCCTGTCCCACGTGCGAAAGATGCTTCGACATCCCGTTGCGGCTGCCTCCTGTGGCGACGGCGGGCGAACTGCATGCCCAGTTTGAGGCTGCCCTTGCGCACAGCAACGCGGGCCGCCTGGAAGAAGCCATGGAGTGCCTGCTGGAAATGTTCAAGACCAGCCGCGACCATCCGGTCGCCGTCATCCTGGGCGCGAGCATCCGTCTGGCCCAGGGCTTCCCTGACCGTGCCAAGGAGCTCATCCGGCTGGCCATCCGCAACAATCCCGCCTCCCCCTTCCTGCACGAGTGGGCGGCGCTGTGCTACGAGCGCTATGGCGACAGCCGCATGGCCCGGATATTCGAGGAGCAGGCGCGGATGCTGCGCGACTATCGCGGCGCCGTGGTGACCAAGGCGACGCTGGAGCGGCTTGATCCCATGGAGCGTTTGTATGACGAGCTTTTCCCCCGTGGCGTGGAAGAAGCCGCCTCCCCGGCGAACGCGGCGAGTTAAGAGTCTGATGACAGGAACCGCATGTTCATCGCCCTGTGCGGAGCGGGGGGCCTCCTCTGGCTCCCCCGCGTCCGCCCGGAGCGGCTGCTGGCCGCGCCGGGGCGTTGGCGTGCAACAACGCGTGAGGTGTCCATGACCGGAATCGCCGTTTGGGGAACTGGGGGCTTTGCCAAGAAGCTTTTGACGAGCCTTCCGGGGATTGAAAGTAAAATAAAGGTATTCATAGACAACAACCCCAAGCGTCCCGATGCGTTCCACGGCAAGCCCGTGGTCGGTCCGGAGCAGGCTGCCCGGCTGGACGTGGAGGAGATCTTCGTGGCCAGCGTTTTTTATGCCGAAATCCGGGAGCAGGCCCTGGCGCTGGGCATCCCCGGCGACAAGATCCGGCCGGGCTCGGAGCTGTTCTTCCGCGCGCACCGCGGGCGCATTGCCCCGGAAGCCTATGCGCGGCTGTGCTCCGTGCCCTGGTGGTACCACAGCTACGAGATCGTTCCCGGCGTGGTCACCCCCGGCGTGTGCCGCTACAAGCCGGAGCTTTTGGACCAGCCGGAAGTGCGCGACCTGACAGGCCTGCGCGCGCTGGACATCGGCGCCTGGGACGGACCGTACACTTTGGAGATGACGCGGCGCGGGGCGGAGGTGACGGCCTTCGACATACAGCCTCCGACCCACTGCGGGTTCGAAACCATGTGCAAGGTGAACGGGCTGCCCACGCGGCACATCTGCGCCAGCGTGTACGACCTGTCGCCGGAGCTTCATGGCAACTTCGACCTAGTGACCTTTTTCGGGGTCTACTATCACCTGAAGAATCCCCTGGGCGCTTTGGCGAACATCAACGCCGTGCTGAAGATGGGCGGGCTGGTGCTGGTGGAGGGAGCCATTCTGGAAGGCGCGCCGTCCATCGACCCGGCCTGGACCGGGCGCGAGGCTTTCGTCGCCTCCATGGCCAGCACGCCGATGGCCTGCTACATCAAGGGCGAGTACGAGCGGGAGTGGAGCAACTGGTGGGTGCCGAACATGACGTGCCTGCGCGACTGGGTGGAAAGTTCCGGCTTCGAAATCTTGCGCAGCACAACCATTGAGGATTCCCACCGGGGCGTTGTCGTGGCCAGGAAGATCAGCGAATCGCCGCTGGAGCATCCTGTTCTGCCGGCCGCCAGCTAAAAACGGGTCTGGGCATGCAATGAATCCTCTGGTCCTGTTTTCCGTCCTTGAAGAACTCGGGGTGCTTTTCCGCGCCCCGCAAGCCGCTGTTCCGCCGGAGGGAATCGCTGCACGCGAGGCCCCGGCGGGCGACCACGCCTTTCATGCCCACATCCCCCTGTGGGAATACGAGTCCCCGAGCTACGCCTATCCCTTTTCCGAGCCCGGTCTGCCCAAGGTCTTCGAGACCCTGACGCCGGACCAGCCCATTGAGGCGGTGCTGGAGAAGACCCGGTTCATCGTCCTGCTGGGCGCGGCCGACACGCCCACCTTCCGGCGCTGCCTGGAGCGCCCGGACGTGCTGCTGCTTATTCTAGAGCACGACGCGGAGCGGCTGGCCCGTTTCGCCGCAAGCGTTCCCCCGGCCCGGCTGGCCAAGCGCGCGGTGATTCTGCTGGGCGATCCGGACACTTTTACGCCGCCGGTCGCCCAGGGGCTGCCAACCTCCATGTTCACGCTTGGATTTCCCGTGGTCTACGCCTTGCCGGGCTTCGCTCCGGAGGCGGAGGCGGCGCGGCTGGTCACCCTGGTGGAGAATCTGTTCTACCGGCATGTCATGTACAAGCTGAGCGGCCAGCGCAACGCCAGAAGCCTGCCCATGCGGCGCATGATCCGCGGCATGCTCTTCGATCAGCAGAAGCACGCTTTCGACAACATCGCCGAGTGGCTGCGCTGGCCGGACATCCGTCCCTTGCGCAAGGCCTTCCAGGGCGAGACCGCCGTGCTTGTCGCGGCCGGACCTGATTTGCCGCGGCGGCTGGACTACCTGCGGCAGGTGCGCGGCAGCGCGGTGATCATCGCCGTGAACAACGCGCTCAAACCCATGCTGGCGGGAGGCGTGCGCCCCCATTTCGTGGTGGCCAACGACACCTCCGTGCACACGGCCAGATCCTGGGAGGGCCTGCCTCCGCTGCCCGATGTCTTTCTGGTCGCCCATTGCCTGGCGGATCTGGGCGGCGGCATCTTCGCCCGCAAGTTCCTCTTCGGCAACGACATGCCGGAACTCTTCGGCCACAGGGCCAACCTGCGGCTGCACGGCTCCGTCATCACCACGGCGTTTTCGCTGGCCCGGCACATGGGCTGCACGCGGTGCGTGCTGGCGGGCGCGCAGCTCTGCTCTCCAGATCCCTGGACCCTCGCGTATTCCCGCGGGAGCATCCACGAGGGCGCGGAGCAGCCCCAGGCGGAGAGGCCCCTCACCAACGCCTGGCCCCAGCTCATGCCCGTGGCGGACATGGCCGGAAACACCCGCTACACCACGCTGAATTTTTTTGATGCGGCCCAATGGCTGCGCGACGAGATCCGGACCTCAGGCATTCCATGCGTTTCGCTCACCACGGAGACCATTCTGCACGGGCCGGGCATCCGGCATGCCGAGGACTGCCCGGTGGAGCCCACGGGCCGCCTGGAGCGCAGGCTTGCCCGCGCCGCTCTGGCCGCTCCGCCGGGGATTGATCCCGCTCCGGTGGCGGCCATGGTCCAGCGCGAAAAAGGCTCGTGGGCCACGATCGCAAGCGGCGTGCAAACCGTCTTGGCCCATGACGGGCCGGAGTTCATCATAGCGGCCACGCAGCTGTTGCCGCAGTTCGAGCAGAACAATGTGAGCTTTCTGGTGCAGCGCTTCGCGGACTTTGACAACCAGCGCTTCCACGCGGCGGTGTTCGAGTCGGGGACTGCGGAGCGGAAGGTCTGGGGGCTGCGGTATTACCTGGAGTATGTGGCGCGCATGGCCCGCGGTTTTGTGGAGCAGCTGGAGCGCCAGGAAGCGTTGCTGACCCGGCGGCGGTAAATTCCATTTTTTCTGACACGGCAGGGAACTCCGTGTTGCCCCTGGACAGGCTGGGCTAGGTCAGGGGCAGCTCCACGATGAACACGCTGCCGTGCGGGGCGGCCGCCTCAACGCGCACCTGGCCTTTGTGGTCGGTGACGATGGAGCGGACGATGGTGAGGCCTAGGCCGGTGCCGGTCTTCTTGCGCGAGAAGTACGGCTCGAACATGCGCGCGCGCTCCTCCTGGCTGAAGCCTGGACCGTTGTCCGCCACGCTGACGCGGGCCACGCCGCGCGCGGGATCGGCAGAGGCGCGCACGCTGACGCGTCCCTCCACGTGGCCATCCAGGGCCTCTGCGGCGTTCGTCAAAAGATTGATGAAGACCTTGCGCAGGCCCTCGGCGTCAAAAGGCAGTTCCGGCATTCCGTGCGCGGCCTCAAGCTCCCAGGCGATTTCGCGGTGGGCCGTGGCGAAGGTTCCCACGACCTCGGCGAGCAGGGCGGAAAGATCACCCGTGACGAGTTTGAGTTCCGGCAGCTTGGCGTAGTTGGAGAATTCGCCCACCATCTGCTGCAGGCGTTCCACCTCGCGCACGATGAGCGCCGCGCAGTCGTCGAAGCTTTTGTCCTGGGCCACGCCGGAGAACTTGCGCAAGAGCCGCTGGGCCGAAAGCTTGATGGGCGTGAGCGGGTTCTTGATTTCATGGGCGATGCGCTGGGCCACCTCCCGCCAGGCGGCCAGCCGCTGCATCTTTTCAAGCTCCGTGATGTCCTCGAACACGGCGACCAGGCCCGTACCCTCGCCCGCGCCGCCTTCCCCGCCGTTCGCCAGGCCCACCAGGTTCACCAGGAACCGCGCGGTGCGCTCCCGCAGCTGCAAATCTATCTGCCGGGTCCAGCGGGCCTCCGGCACCTTGGCCAAATGCCGCAGCGCCTCGGTCAAAAGCTCGGAAAATTCGCCCTGCACCAGATGCTGGGCCTTGATGCCCACAAGCTGCTCGGCGCGCACGCCCAGCATGGACTCGGCGGCCTTGTTCACGGTGCCGATGCGCCCGGTCGCGTCGGTGGAGATGACGCCGCTGGTGATGTTGTCGAGAACGGCCTCGATGTAGCGGCCGCGCCGCTCAAGCTCTTCGTACTGGAGAGCCATGCGCTCGTTGGCGTTCATCAGGCGCTTCTGCCCGGCCTCCAGATCCTCGGCCATGTCGTTGAAGGAACTCACCAGGGAGCCGAGCTCGTCGTCGCCGGCGTCCTCCAGGCGCACGGAAAGATCACCCTTGGCGATGCGCTCCGTGCCCGCGGCCATGGCCTGTACTGGCGCGCTTATTTCCTTCGCCAGCCGGAAGCCGAACCACGAGGCGCCGAGCACGATCAAAAGGCTCATGACGCCGAGAGTCAGGTAGAGGTTCATCTTCCAAGGATATTTGAGCTTTCGAAGCTTCTTGTATTCGTCCAGGCCGCGCACCACCTGGTCGAGCTTGTGCAAAAGCCCGCCGCCGATGCTTTCGCCCAGCACCAAGAAACCGGCCTTGCCCTCGTCAACCGGGAAAATGCCCACAATGAGGTCGTTGCCCGCGCTGGAAAGCATGACCGACACATAGCGCGGGTTCTTGCGCAGGTCGTTCAAGTCCACCTTGGTGCGGGCCTCGGACCAGACCCGGTCGAACACTTGCGGGGGGTGCTTGTTCTGGTCGTGCCCATCCGGCCCCAGCACGCCGATGACCGCAAGGCCGTATTCGCGCATGGATTCCACCAAGTGGTTATCCATGCTTTTGCCGCCCCAGGTGTAGTGGTTGGCCGCAACCTGGGCCAGGACCTCGCGGCCGCGCTGCTCCACCCGCGTTTGCGCGGACTGGTAGAAGGCCCGGCCGATCTCCAGGGATTGCTCCATGGAGTCCTCCACCTGGGTCTTGAACCAATAGTCCACGCTGGTTTGCACAAATTTGGCCGAGACATAGAACATGAGCGCCACGGGGACCAGCGAGAGCAGGATGAAGGCCAGCACAAGGCGCGTGCGCAGGCGTGAGCCCAGCACGTTGCGGCGGCGCTCCAGCATGAGCTTCACGCCGTTTCTGCCCACCACGAAGAGCACGACCAGAAGCAGGATGAAGTTCAGATTGAACAGGCCGAGGAATAGGTAGGAATTGACGCCCAGGAGCTTGAGCTCCACCCAGGCGAGCACCACGATGGCGAAGACGCCTGCGAGCGCTATGCCCACCTCGCGCCGGCGCCGCAGCCGTTCGCGGGTTTCCAGCGGGGCAAGAGGGGTTTGCGTCGGCGTGTCCACGGTGGCTCTAGGGCTTGAAATGCAGTTGGTAGGACGCTTGGGGGGCCACGTCCCAGGCCCAGAAGAACAGGGTGCGCCGGAACCAGTTGGGTATCGCCACCTGATGCAGCCGCAGGTCGAGCGACAGGGTGTACTCCTGCCCGCGCTCCAAAACCTTCCAGGGGCCCATGCCAAGGGACAGCGCACCCCAGCCCGAGCGCAACAGCTCGTCCAGGCGGGTGTTTTTCAGAGGCGCCTCCCGGCCGGGCAGGGTCATCGTGAATTCCTTGGTCAGGGAGTCGTATTTGATGCGGCTGACAAGATCTGCGGAAGCCACCTGGGGGCTTGAGAACACCCCGCCGTGCCGGGTGAGCTTGCCCTTGCAGGTAAGGGCAAGGGTGACGCCGCTGGTGAGCGCATCGGAAACTTCGGTCAGGGAGTCGATGGAGACGCCGAAGCGTGCGGCAAGCGCGCCGGACTGGTTGTCCACCACAAGATTTGAGAGCACCAGCGACGCGGCCGAGGCGGCCTGAGCCCACAGGCAAAGACCCAGGGCGAGGGCGAGGGCGGTCAGGCGGGTGCGGCGGCGAATCGGCATGGGCGTTCCAGTGTGGACGGTCTCGGATCCGTGGCGGTGCACGAAATTCACTATCCGCGTAGGATAGCACCCGCTCCAGGGATTATCAAGAACGCTCCGGGTGGCGCAGGGGGCTGTGAAAAACAATGCGCGGTTTGGGGAAAAAGGCCTAGCGGGCGGGACGCGGGCCGAAAATGGAAGTGCCGACGCGCACGATGGTCGCGCCTTCCTCAATGGCCGCTTCAAAGTCGCCGGTCATGCCCATGGAAAGCTCGGGCAGGGGGATGCCCAGGCGGCCGGCCAAGTCGTCGCGCAGCTCCCGCAGGTATTCAAAGGCGGGCCGTGCCTCCTCGGGCTCGTCAAAGACGGGCGGCAGGCACATGAGGCCCCGCAGATCAAGCCCACAGCCGTTGCTTTTGAGAGAAACGGTCAGCTCCGCCAGGGAGATGAGGTCGCTTTCCTCAACCCCGGCCTTCTGCTCCTCGCCCATGTTCACCTCAATGAGCACAGGCTGCAGGATGCGCTCCTCGCGGGCGCGCTTGGCCAGCTCTCTCGCCAGCTTCTCCGAGTCCAGGCTGTGGATAAGCGCAAAACGGCCCACCACCTGCCGGGCCTTCTTGGTCTGCAGGCCGCCGATGAAGTGCCAGAGGATGTCCTGGTCCACCAGGGCGTCCTGCTTGGCCAGGGCCTCCTGGGCGTAGGACTCGCCGAAATCACGCTGGCCAGCGGCGGCCAGGGCGATGATGTCGGACGCGGGATGGAATTTGCTCACGGCCACCAGGCGCACGGAGTCGGGCGCGCGGTTCGCGCGGGCGCAGGCGGCGGTCATGCGGCGCTTCACATCGGCAAGGCGTTTGGAAAGTTCTTCGGCGCGGTTCATAGAGCCATGCCCTACGCCAAAACCGCGCGCCAGGGAAGGGCCGCGGTTTGCGCACTGCGGGCAGGGTGTTTCCCGCCCGTCACCGCGTGCAGTCAACTCGCATCTCCCCTGCCTTCCGCTGACGGAGAACGGGCATGCAGCGAGGGACGCGGGCGGCGGGCAGAGCGGATTCATCAACAGCCAGGGAGATCAGCCCAGGATCTGCCCAACGGGCCCTCTTGTGCGGGGGGCCGC
>Ga0209373_10004033_pt1 | contig 12976 bp, 11 predicted proteins | sample Higcelweek5metaG_FD_187173 | JGI IMG/M metagenome (GOLD analysis project Ga0209373, IMG submission 187173) | Freshwater pond sediment microbial communities from the University of Edinburgh, under environmental carbon perturbations - High... | ecosystem: Environmental > Aquatic > Freshwater >...
TGTATAACCTTTATACAAAAGATTTTTGTCATAAAGTTTTTTAAGCAAATGCCAAACGGTTTCGATATATCTATTGTCGTAAGTAATGTAAGGGTTATCCATGTCGACCCAATAACCCATCTGTTCTGTAAGTTGTTCCCACAAATCGGTATATTTCATTACTTCTTTACGGCATGTATTGTTGTATTCCTTAACCGAAATAGTTTTTCCGATATCTTCTTTGGTTATTCCAAGCGTTTTTTCCACTCCGAGTTCGACTGGAAGACCATGTGTATCCCATCCTGCTTTTCTGTCAACTTTATATCCACTAAGAGTTTTGTAACGACAAACAACATCTTTGATTGTCCTGGCCATAACATGATGGATTCCAGGAGTACCATTAGCAGATGGCGGTCCTTCGAAAAATACAAAAGGCTTATTGGCTTCTCTTGTTTGAATACTTTTTGCAAAAGTCTGTTCCTTTTCCCACAATTTTTCAACCTCGGCATTTATTGCCGCCAGATCAAGTTGCTTATATTCAGCAAATTTTTTATTCATTACTACTATTTTAAAAATAACCCGCAAATATATATGTATAAGGCAAACTTTCCAAATTTAGATTTGGTTTGTGGTGAAAACATAGATTCATGGGTTGTTTTGCTAACAGTTATGCTGAATGGAATATTGTTTGGTATTCTACCTCAAAGATGTCGAAAAGAAGAGTGGTTTAAACAGTTATTGTTAGTCATTCTTAATTACAAGCCGCTTAACGCTATTGTCCGAATTGCTACTAATTTTAACAAAATACAAACCGCTTTTAAGAGTTGAAATCTTGTTATTTCGATCGTAACTTAATTATCGTTGACTTAATAAACCATTTGAATTTTTTGAATTTCAGGAAGTTAAAATGACGAAATTTCTCATTCTTTGTCAGATAAGAAATAATCTCATTAAATTCATTATTATTTTGAGGAAAATTGTTGGATTCTGTTGCAACATGGAATACCGACCTTATTTGTTCATCCGCATCAATATTTGAAAAACCATTCGAGGAAAACAAACGTACCAGCGAGTTTTTTGTAAAATGAAACGTGTGAGCGTTTTGGAGATATTTAAGGAAATTCATATCATAAGTGCTATGAATAAATTTTAGACCAGGAACTTCGATGTAAACAACTCCATTTTTCGATAGAGTTTGTTTAATTAGGGACAATTCAGATGGCAAATCGAGTAAGTGTTCGAGAACGTGAGAATAAATAATAATATCTGCTTTATATCCCGAATCTACATCTTTCAATCCTCCTTTTTTTAAATTCAGTCCGTATTTTTCGAAACCAAAAGTAAGATACTCTTCGCCTAGATCCATTCCTAAAACTTCATATCCGTGCGATTTGAAACATTCCAAAATTCCGCCAGCACCACATCCTATTTCTAGAATTTTTAATTTTTGATTTTGAATTACGCCTTTACTTTGTAGATATTTATAAATTCTTTCGCCACGAAATAACTGATCTTTGAAAAAGACTTCGCCAGGTGTTTCTGTCCCAACATACAATCGACGATATTCAGAGTCATAGAATTCTGCGTACGAATTTTCTGTCATTCTAGGAGACGAATAAACAAAACCACAATCTTTACAGATTTTAGTAATACATTTTAATCCGTATCTGTCTTTCTCTGCAAGAATTTCGGAATATTTGCTACCACAAATTGCACAATTAACGTCTTCGAAAGAATATTTTCCTGATTTTATTTTTGCCTCAACTTCGGTTTTTGCAGCAGCCTGAACAGAATTTAGATTTAATTCTGTTTTGCCATCGTTTATATATCTTTTTGCAAGCACGTATTTAGTTTTTTGCAAATCTAACAAAAAACTTTCCTCAGTCAAAAAAAGAAAACAATGAAAAATAAATATGTGAAAAAAGTATAAATGGGTACAAAAGCATAATGATGCCTGATTTTTCAGGCACCTTATGTATGATTAAAATTTTCTGATTTATTTAGAAGTAAGTCAGAAGGTAAAAGATTTCTTAGTAATCTCTTCTGCTGTTGTAGTCTTTTTTGCCATAGCTGCTGCTTCCGCCGCCGCCATTGCTGCTTCTTCTTTGGCCACCACCTGAGTTGCCACCAAAGCTTCTGCCTCCGCCACCTGGTTTTCTCTCAGTTCTTTCCTGAGCTTCGTTAACTACGATTGTGCGTCCTTCGAGTTCTGCACCGTTTAATTCTTCAATAGCTTTCTTTGCTGCTGCCTCATCAGACATTTCTACAAAACCAAAACCTTTGCTTCTGCCAGTCATTTTGTCTGTGATAATTCTTGCTGAGCTAACTTCTCCGTACTCTTCGAAGAATCCTTGTAAATCGCTATCCTTAACTGAATAAGGTAAGCTTCCGATAAAAATGTTCATTCTAAAATTTAAATTAATAATTAAGATGCAAATGTAAACTATTTTTTAATCCAAATCTTGCTGACCCAAAATATTGTGGGGATTTAATGCTATTTTCGATGATTGACGTATAAAAGAATACGTAAGGAGGTTTGGGCGGGATTAAAATTGGACAATTGTGAGGATTATTTTAGTAAATATTCATTGGATCCCAGAAATGAGAATCAAAATCAACAATTTTATCATTCAAAACCTCTGTTCCTTCTGCAATTAAGAGTTGCCGCATAACTTCCATTCCACCAAAATGATGTTTTCCAGTAAGCATTCCGTTACGGTTTACTACCCTATGAGCTGGCACAAAAGGACTTACATTGTGCGAACCGTTCATTGCCCAACCAACCATTCTTGCAGCTTGAGGTGAACCTATACAGCGCGCAATTGCGCCATAAGTTGTAACTTTTCCTGCCGGAATTTGTCTAGCGACGTTATAAACTTTATCGAAAAAGCTTTCTTCAAGTTTGGCTTTCGTCTTCATCTGGTGGATCGGTAATTGTAATATTGTCAGGTAAAACAAATCTTAAATACTTTATTGTCTTTTTCTGCTTATTCCACATTTTTTCATAATGTGTTTTAATGGCAAGAATATCTGTAAAATACTCCGAGTCGTAGAGGTCGTTTGTGTCTGCTAAAACCTCCAGATTGTTGTGCAATAAAACCTGTCTGGTATACTTATAGAGTGTATCGTCATCAGTTTTAAGGTTAACAATGCCATTGTGGATGAGCATTTTTTGATATCGGGTTAGAAATGCAGGAGATGTTAACCTTTTAGGGATTCTTTTTTTGGGGCCAAGTTGAGGATCAGGAAAAGTAATCCATATTTCTGAAACTTCATTTTTTGCAAAACAGTAATTTGCAAACTCAATAAAAGTTCTAATAAAGGCGACATTATTAATTTTCTCGGCAATAGCATCTGTTGCCCCTTTCCACATTCGAGCACCTTTAATGTCAACACCAATGTAATTTACTTCAGGATTTATTTTTGCCAATTCAACAGTATATTCTCCTTTGCCACAACCCAACTCAAGAACAATTGGATTCTCGTTTTTGAAATATTCATTATTCCAGTTTGATTTTAACTTGTAATCAGCTGGATTGGTAAAAACAAAGAAGGGTTCGAAGAAATTTGGAAAGGTTTTACTCTGGGAATATTTAAGCAGTTTCTGTTTCTTAGACATCTCAGTATTATTTTGCTTCAGCCTTTTCAACTCTAAGTCCCAAATCCATTATCCCTGACAGATTGTCGGTTCTCATACCTTGTTCGTACTCAACAATATATTTGCCTTTAACCGGAAATCTAACTCCCAATTTCCAAGGAATTTGTTTATCCCAGATGTCGCCCAATCCTTCTCCACTCCACTTGCCTGACTTGTCTGCAAGAACACATTCGACAGTGTCAATTTCAGTCATTCCATTTGGTGCAGATGATTTGACAAACAGCCAGAGATTGTTGTACTGATAGTGATTTGCATGACGTACGTTGATAAACACATTGTGTAAAGATGTTGTGTCTTCGATTTCAAACTCGAACTTAATAATGTTCTTGTTGTTCCAAACATTATCGTCTATTTTAACGAAATCATCGTAAACCTTATTACGATCGCATGAAACCACGATAATTGCAATAGCAATTAAAGATAAAATCAGATTATTCTTTTTCATTTCCTTGATTTTTATGTTTATGTCTTTTTTTCTTTTTATTCTTGTTTGGATTTCTTTCGTTTGTGTCGAAACGAGTAAGACTGTCTGAATTCAACTCTTCTTTGAAAGAGATATTTGGGCGACCAGAAGTTTTTTCGGTTTCAAAAACATTATCAGGGAAAATACCCTTTTTATTCTGATCCATAATTTCTTTTACCTTGTCGACATGTAAAGCTCTAATTACCGGGATGTCATTTATTCTGATTTCATAATACATCAGGCTTTTAAAAATGTCATTTTTAATATGATATGCTTCGCCTTGTTTTGTTTTCAAATTAACAGCGTTTTCAGGAAAATTCTGACGTGCATCGAGATAAATGCTAAGTTCATAATTTAAACAGCATTTTAGTTTACTACACTGTCCTGCCAGCTTTTGTGGGTTTAGCGACAATTCCTGTAGTCGGGCCGAATTTGTCGAAACCGAAATAAAGTCAGCCATCCAAGTGGTGCAGCACAGTTCTCTGCCACAAGGTCCAATACCGCCGATTCTGCCGGCTTCTTGTCTTGCTCCAATTTGTTTCATTTCGATCCTAATGCGGAACTCTTCGGCCATTTTCTTAATTAATTCGCGGAAATCAACCCTTTCTTCGGCGATGTAATAAAAAATAGCTTTTGTTCGGTCTCCCTGAAATTCAACATCCCCGATTTTCATGGTCAGATTTAACATGCTTGCAATTTCTCTCGTTCTAAGCATCACTGGAACTTCCTGTGCGATTGCTTCCTGCCATTTCTGTATGTCAGTTGGCCTAGCTTTACGATAGATCTTTTTTATTTCGGCATCTTTTGGCATTTTGATTCTCTGCATTTGGTACAAAGCCATTTTGCCAATAGCAGAAATGATTCCGATATCGTGTCCAGGAGACGATTCAACAGCTACCACATCCCCAATTTGCAACGGAAGTCCCGAAGCATTGTCATATATGCCCTTACGAGTATTTTTAAATCTTACTTCAACATATTTATTCTGGGCTAAAGGATCGCTTATGTCTCCCAACCAGTCGTATACGTTAAGTTTATTGCAACAATGTTTTATATTTATATTACTGCTGTTTTCGTCAACACAAGTCGGAATACAACCTCTTTCAAACTCTCTATCTGTCATTATATTAATTATTTCCTTATTACTTTCATTATTTTAAAAGCAGAATCTGTAAAAACCATTTTTGCATTTCCATTTCGCTCAATGTGAAAATGAGCAATGTTAAATATCTCTAACAAGTCATTCACGTTTTCTGCATTAACAAATTTTGCAAAATTAGAAGCGAAATCGGCCTCTTCTTTTGTCATATAAACGATTTCTTTTCTGTTAAAATTGTAAATAAAATTCTCTCTTAACAGAATTGCACTATAATTTAAAAAACTTTTCTGTCTTTCTCTGCCTGCTTTTGCCAATTCTTCAGCCCATTTTATCGCATCTTCAATTTTTCGGGCATATGTTAATCTCATCAATCTAACAAATTGCGAAAAATTAAATTGATTTTCGGCACTTGTAACGATTTGCTCTTTAGCTTCGAGAAAACTTCCGTTGCTAATCTTTACGATATCTGCAGCCGTGTCAGCACTAATGCTGTATTTTTCGCTTATTGCTTGACATAAAACTTCATCTTCGATACCAAGTATTTTTACTGGTTGTGTTCTCGATAATATTGTTGGTAAAACTTCTTCTCTTTTGTCACAAACAAGAATAAACACTGTGTTTTGTGGTGGCTCTTCGAGAATTTTAAGAAGTTTGTTTGCACAAGAAATATTCATTTTTTCTGGCAACCAGATAATCATGATTTTATAATCAGATTCGAATGTTTTAAGATTTAACTTTCGTAAAATTTCGGATGATTCTTCTGCGTAAATGCTTCCTTGTTTATTTTCGACCTGAAGTTTTGCAAGCCATTCGTTGTACGAAAAATATGGGTCGTCAAGAATTATTTCGCGCCATTGAGAAATAAAACTATCGCTGATTGGTTTAAGTGAACCTGATTTTGTTACTGGAAATACAAAATGAAGGTCGGGATGTATTAGTTTTTCGTACTTTTTGCACGAAGGACAAACTCCACAACTATCAGTTTCGCTTTTATCTTCGCATGAGAGATATTGAGCAAAAGCAATTGCAAGAGCCAGTTTTCCGGTTCCCGGAATTCCGTAAAACAGATAAGAATGACTAAGCCTGTTGCTGTGGTAGCTTTGTCTAAGTTTTTCTTTTATATCGTTCTGCCCTATAACTTTTCCAAATTTCATATCGCAAAATTTCCCCGATGCAAATTTAATAAAACTCCCGTACTTTAAAACTAGTTTTTTTACTGACAAAATGAATGCATGATATGTGTTATAAAAAATGCAATATAAACTTGTAAATTAATTTAAACATGTTAAGTTTGCTAAGTGTATTGATAAATTCTTTCTGCTAACCTAATGCGCTGATTATGAACACATTGGACAATTATAATTTTAAAGGAAAACGGGTTTTGTTAAGAGTTGATTTTAACATTCCGATTACAAGTACAGATACCCGCTCTCTCGATGAAACTAGAATAAAAATGGCACTTCCTACTATTCAGAAGATTCTTTCTGAAGAAGGATCAATCATTTTAATAACACATTGGGGACGTCCAAAGGGCGAATTTGTTGAGTCAAGATCCCTTAAAAACATTTTACCCTTAACCGAAAAATTAATAGGCAGGAAAATTATTTTTTGTGATAATCCATTGTCTGAAGAAACTCAAGCGGTGGCTGCTAACTTAAAGAGCGGTCAGATTATGATGCTTGAAAACATCAGATTTTATAAAGAAGAATTAAATGCTGACGAGGGATTTGCACAAAAGTTAGCTAAACTCGGAGATTGTTACGTTAACGACGCTTTTGGAACAGCTCATAGGAATCATGCATCTACCGTTACGTTAGCCAAATTCTTCCCTTACGATAAAATGTTCGGATACGTAATGGAAGGGGAGATGAAAAAGTTGGACAAACTTGTTAAAAATTCCGAATCTCCTTTTACGCTTATGATTGGTGGTGACAAGGTGACCACTAAAATTGGAATTGTTGAACTATTGCTGCCAAAAATTGATAATTTGCTAATCGGTGGAGGAATAGCATTTACTTTTGCAAAAGCGATGGGTTACCCAGTTGGAAATTCGCTGGTCGAAGAGTCTTGTATAGAAACTGCGAAAAGAATTTTAAAAAATGCCGAAAGTTTTAATGTTAAAATTCATTTGCCTGTCGACTGTCTTATTGCTGACAACAATGGTAACGATGCAAATATTGAGCATTGTGAGTTTTCTGAAATTCCTGATGGATGGACTGCCTTGGATATCGGAATTAAAACTGTTGACAATTTTGCCGAAGTAATTGAAGAATCAAAAACTCTACTTTGGGATGGCCCAATGGGTGTTTATGAGTTGTCACATTTCTCGTACGGGACACTTAAGCTAGGACTTTCAGTTGCACGTGCTACAGACAAAGGTCTTTATTCTGTTGTAGGAGGTGGAGACACTATTGCTGCTTTAAACAAATATAATCTTGCACACAAGATTTCCTATTTAAGTTCGGCAGGTGGAGCATTGCTCGAATATATCGAAAAGAAAAACTTGCCAGCAATAAAAGCTATCAAGCAATCATTTAGTGTTGATGATTATAATTTCTATTGCAAACGTGCACTTATAAGAGTTGACTTCAATGTGCCTCTGGATAAAGACAATAACATTTCTGACAACACCAGAATTATTACTGCTATGCCTACATGTCGCAAGATTCTGGCAGATGGAGGTTCTATTATTCTGATGACACATCTAGGCAGGCCAAAGGGAGCATACGAAGAAAAATACTCAGTTAAGCATATTGTTCCTTATTTATCGCAGATTCTGGAAACAGAAGTAAAATTTGCTCCAGACTGTACTGGTCCTGAAACCGAAAAAATGGCCAGAGAATTGAAGCCTCGAGAGGTAATGATTCTCGAAAACCTTAGGTTTAACCCGCTTGAGGAGAAAAATGATGAAGGTTTTGCTCGACAACTGGCAAATCTTGGCGACGTCTACATAATGAATGCTTTTGGTACTGCACATAGGGCTCATGCATCAACCTATATGATTGCTAAGTTTTTCCCTGAAGATAAAATGTTGGGATACTTAGTTGAAAGCGAAGTAAATAACATTAACAGAGTTCTTTTTAAAGGAGAAAAACCATTTACTGCTATTGTCGGAGGTTCAAAAGTGTCGACGAAGATAGATATTATCCGGGCAATGATGGAAAAAGTTGATAACCTGATTATTGGTGGTGGTATTGCATTTACATTTATCAAAGCTATGGGCGGAAACATCGGAGATTCATTGGTCGAAGAAGATTATATACCGGTGGCAAAAGAAATTCTGGAACAGGCAATGAGGACAGACGTAAAACTATATTTGCCGATAGACACAATAATTGCTGATAAATTTGACAATAACGCAAAAATCAAGCATTGCAAAATAAACGAAATTCCTAAAGGTTGGCGTGGACTTGACATTGGCGTAAAATCAGCCGAAACTTTTACAAAGGTAATTGAGAAATCAAACACTCTACTGTGGAACGGACCAATGGGTGTGTTTGAAATGGACCATTTCTGTAACGGAACAATAAAAATTGCACTTGCGGTTTCTAGAGCAACAGATTTTGGAGCATTCTCTCTAGTAGGAGGTGGTGATAGTATTGCCGCTTTAAACAAGTATGGGATGGCTCACAAAATTAGCTATGTTTCAACGGCAGGAGGTGCTTTGCTAGAATATATCGAAGGAAAAGAACTTCCTAGTTTAAAAGCGATTAGAACTAAAATATAAGAAGTAATCATATTTTACTTTCTTTATATGCTAAGGTGTAAACATTATTGAAAATTACTTATTTTGGGACGTTCCCGCAATTATGGTATTTGTGTGATGAATTTAATTAGAATATATTCATAGTGAGTCAATTTCTATAAATTAAGGCAACTAAGTATTTATACGTATTTATACGTATTGTTGAAAAAATCATATTTAAACTGGCAATAAATTAAACCACGGGTTAACATTATTTCTATTTTTGCTGACATTAATCATTATAATTTGGTAATATGAGGAAACTTTTACTTGTTATAATTGCCGCCTTGTTTTCTTGTTCTGCCTTGTTCTCTCAAACAGTAGTCCTTTCAGGTAAGGTTACTGACGATTCCAATAAGGAAGAACTTTATGGGGTGAACATTATTATTAGTAACACTAATGATATTGCAGAAAAATCTCAATTGGGAACCACAACCGATTTTGATGGGTTATATAAAATAGCCTTGTATCCTGGGACATACAATGTGAAATTTGTTTACATTGGATTTGAGGAAGTTACAAAAACTGTCGAACTCGTTGTCGGCAAACCAGTGGTGATTGATGTGCCACTTGTTCAGAAAGCGGAAATCATTGACGAAGTTGTTGTGAGTGCCGGAAAATACGAGCAAAAATTGTCTGAGGTTACTGTGTCGATGGAGATTATAAAGCCATCAACTATAGAAAACAATAACTCGTATGACATGTCTGATGCAATAAATCAGGTACCAGGTGTCGATATTTCTGATAAACAACCTAGCATTCGTTCAAGTACTGGATGGAGCTATGGAGCGGGCAGTCGTGTGATAATTCTTATGGACGACCTTCCAATTATGTCTGCCGATGCAGGTGATGTAAAATGGAATTATATTCCAGTTGAAAATATTTCTCAGGTTGAGGTTGTTAAAGGAGCAAGTTCGGCATTGTTTGGGTCTTCTGCTTTGGGAGGCGTTATTAATGTCAGATCGGCATATCCGACGGATAAACCCATGACAAAGGTTTCGTATTTTTATGGAACTTATGGATCTCCGAAAAACGACGATTTTAAATGGTGGGCAGAAGAATTTTATTCTGGAAACAACAGTCCATTTAAAGTTTTACTTAGAGAGGAGATTTTGTATTTTGTTAGAAATCCAATGTATGGAGGATTAAGTTTTTCTCATAGTCAGAAATTTGATAATCTTGATATTTCAATGGGGGGTAATCACTTTGTGGACGAAGGATTTCGTGAGGCAGAATATGAAAGGAGATCGCGTTTTAATGCTAACATAAGATATAGAAGTAAAAAGGTTAATGGTCTTGCAGTTGGAATCAACTCTAATTTTATGGCTATTGATATGTGCGACTTTTTTATGTGGGCTTCAGACACAACGCCATATCTTGCAAATAAATCATTTGGAGCAATTATTCCGACACAAGGTTACAGAATGAATCTCGACCCATTTATTTATTATTACAAACCTAACGGATCAAGATACAGTATCAGAACCAGATATTTCAGGACAGAAAATGTTATGCCGACAGATACTTCTAAAAATAGTATTGGTAACACCTTCTATGCAGAATATCAATATCAGACCGTTTGGGCAGAGAAGTGGAATTTTACCGCAGGATTTGTAAATGCCTTTTCTACTGTTGAAGCAAATTTGTTCGGAAATCACGAAAGCAATAATTTTTCTGGATATAGCCAATTAGATGTGAAGTTTGGTAGGCTAAATCTTTCTGGCGGTATTAGAGGCGAATATTTTGTTTTAGATTCTACACAAACCGAATCAGCTTTTGATATAAATATTGGAGATTCGAGAATTGAAATTCCAATTAGACCGGTTTTTCGAATGGGCGCGAATTACTCTTTAACAGATCAGACATTTGTGCGTGCATCATTTGGTCAAGGATATCGTTTCCCGTCTATTGCTGAAAAATATACAGCAGCAGCTTTGGGAATGGTGAATATTCTGCCAAATCCTAAGCTTATTCCAGAAAGTGGATGGAGCGCTGAAATTGGCGTAAAACAAGGTTATAAACTTGGTAGATGGAGAGGTTTTGCTGACCTTGCGATATACAGACAGAATATCAACGAAATGATGGAATTCACTTTTGGGGTATTTAATCCTGTTACATATGAATTGTGGGTTGAGACAGACACTGTTCCAGCAAAATTAGGTTTCCAGTCTCAGAATATTGGTGATGTTAAAGTTACTGGTATAGATGTTTCTGCAAGTATTGGAGGAAAGGTTCGTAATTGTTTTATTACATCAATGATTGGATACACATATAACAATCCCGTTTCCAGAGAAGGAATTGATACAACAGCATCAAGCACTTCCCCGATATTAAAATACAGAAATAAACATTCGATTAAAGGAGATATAAATTTTGAAACTAAACGAATAACCTTTGGAGTTAATGTAATTTGGAGATCTAAGATGGATAATGTTGACAGATTGTTCTGCGACGAGAGGGATCCAGCAACAGTTAATGCAATTACTTATAACTCATACAGATTATTCAGTAGTTTTATTCTCCCAGGTTATTGGAATTACAGAATTGAAAATGCCGACAGCCAATTCCTGAATTTTGATGTGAGATGTGGATTTAAGTTTAGTGAATCGCTGAGTGCGTCCTTTATAGTGAAGAACATACTTAATCAGCAATACGTAGGTCGCCCTGGTGATATGTATGCTCCTAGAAGATTTGAAATAGTTTTAAGTGCAAATATTTAATTATTATGTTTAACCAAAATTTGAAAAATATGAAAAAGAATTTTTTACTTTTAGTAAGTGTTATGTTTTTATTTTCGATGTCAGCAATGGCTCAAATTTGTTCACCCCCTTGTACTCCAGACCCAACTTGTCAGGATTTACTTATGCCGGGTGAAATCTGCCCATTAGTGTTGCCTACTGCGGTAGCAAATCAGTACTATGATGAAACTGTAACAGTTATTCCTCCCGCAACATTCGAAATTGGTGGAAACGACTATGACATTGAACAGATTCGAATTGATAATGTTGAAGGCCTACCAGAAGGTATGACTTGGTGTAAAAGTCAGGAAATGTTTGTTGTTACAGATCCAGCAACAAGATACTGTTGTCAGTTAACAGGAACTCCAACTGTAGTAGGAGAATATCAACTTACCTTGACAATTACTCCATATTATAATTTATTTGGTTTTATAACAGCCCTTCCTCAACAAACTGACGATACATCTCTAGTTATTATTGTTATTCCTGAAATTGATGCTCCAGTTGCTGCTTTTTCGGCAAATCCAACTACTGCAGAAATAAATACTGATGTTGTATTTACTGATTTAAGTACAAACTTACCTACTGCTTGGGCATGGGTGTTTGAAGGCGGAAGTCCAGCTACAAGTAATGCACAGAATCCAACTGTACAATGGACAACTCAAGGTTCTTATACTGTTAGTCTAACTGCTTCAAATGCTGGAGGAGATAATACTCTAGAAATTTCTGACTATATTACAATTACAGACCACACAGGAGTTAATAACCCAGTTTTTGGTGATGTAAAGGTTTATCCAAATCCTGCTTCTCATGAAATCACTGTTGAGGCTGCTAATATGGAATCTGTTTGTATAGTTGATATTCTTGGAAAAGTTGTTTATAGTACTGAAGTTAAGGCTGAAAAAACAACAATAGATGTTAGTAAATTTAATAAGGCAAATTACTTTATAAAGGTAAAAACCTCGGAAGGGGAAATTACTAAATCAATAACCATAAAGTAATTTTTGATTATACTATAAAAAACTTCAATCTTCGGGTTGAAGTTTTTTTTTATAACCATTTTTTACGGCGGAAATAAATTAGCATTAGGACAGCCAGAGCAGCCATTAAACCAATAACAGCATAATATGCCCAATGAACTTGTAGCTCTGGCATAAATTTAAAATTCATACCATAAACGCCTGCGATAAATGTTAAAGGAATGAAAATGGTAGAAATTATTGTAAGGACTTTCATTACTTCGTTAGTTCTGTTTCCAGATTCAGATAAATGTAAATCGATAATTGCAGTAAGG
>Ga0209373_10004034_pt1 | contig 12976 bp, 12 predicted proteins | sample Higcelweek5metaG_FD_187173 | JGI IMG/M metagenome (GOLD analysis project Ga0209373, IMG submission 187173) | Freshwater pond sediment microbial communities from the University of Edinburgh, under environmental carbon perturbations - High... | ecosystem: Environmental > Aquatic > Freshwater >...
TATGGTCCATATTTTTTCTCCATTTTCTATTAATAGTACATGATTCATTATAAAGAGTCTTTTAATATAAATCAATAAGCACTTTATGAAGGATTTCTTAATTTTTTCTTCTTTTATTAGTGGAACCACTAGATTTTTATCTTACTATCTACTATAATAATCAAGTACTTGCTTATGATTGTCGCAAACAGACCCTGCTTTTGGAGATGGATATGATATTCAATTCATTTATATTTGTATTATTGTTTTTACCGCTTACAGTAGCCGGTTACTATATAATAAACAAAACAGGCCACTTTGATATCGCAAAACTGTTTTTGCTGTGTATGTCATTGTGGTTTTATATTTATGTCCATATTTCCTTTCTTCCAATTCTTATCCTAAGTATCCTTTTGAATTATGGATTAGTACTGTTGATGAATCGTACTGTAAACAAAATGATAAGAAAATCTCTGTTAGTAAGTGGTATTTTGCTTAATTTAGGTTCTTTGATTTATTTTAAATACCTTGGTTTTTTTGCTTCAACAGCAAATCAATACCTAAAGACCTCTTTTACAGTGGCATCTGTCTTACTTCCCTTGGGTATCAGTTTTTTTACTTTTCAGCAAATTTCCTATTTAGTAGACAGCTATCGCGATAGTACCTTGAAATACAATTTTCTTGACTATTCTCTCTTTGTAGCATTCTTTCCCAAGATTGCACAAGGACCGATTGCCTTTCATCATGAGTTGATTCCTCAATTTAACAACGAAAATCGAAAACAAATAAATTATGAAAATATTTCAAAGGGACTTGTGTGTTTTTCCTTTGGACTCGCAAAAAAAATGTTACTAGCAGATAATTTGGGTGCCATAGCTGATTGGGGATACGGTAACATTCCTGCGCTCGGCACTACAAATGCACTTATTGTTATGCTCGCATATACTTTACAGATTTATTTTGATTTTAGTGGCTACTGTGATATGGCTTCTGGTATATGTCTGTTTTTTAATATAGATCTTGTTAATAATTTTGATTCTCCTTATAAATCCTTATCTATATCAGAATTTTGGAAAAGATGGCATATCACATTAACTAGATTTTTTAGGCAATATGTTTATTTTCCATTAGGTGGTAATCGCAAAGGTAAACTTAGAACCTATGCAAATATGTTTATTGTTTTTTTACTGAGTGGACTATGGCACGGGGCAGCATTAACATTTATACTGTGGGGAATGTTGCATGGCATCGGTATGTGCCTTAGCAAACTTTGCGGAAAATATACGTCCAAATTGCCTCGTCTAATTAGATGGCTGGCAACTTTCCTTTTTGTAAATCTAGCGTGGGTCTTTTTTCGATCAGAAAGCATTACATATGCAAATATATTTTTAAAACAACTCTTTTCATGGAACTGGATTCCCGTTTCTGCTGAAATGGTTATTTTAGCTCTTCCTACCGAAGCAAACCTGATACAATACCTTGTTCAACACTATAGTTCTATTTCCATATATTACACTGCGTCTTCCATCATTATCGCATTTATACTTTTTTCTACATTTGCCAGTGTTTACATGAAAAACATACAACAGAGACTTTCCAGTTTTATACCTAATGTAAAAACTATAGTATTGACTTTGTTCTTACTATTATGGTCAATACTTTCTTTTTCTGAGGTTGGAACATTTTTATATATCAATTTCTAGCCTGTTATATGTTCTGAATGCTTATTTAGAATTATGATTTCGGAGACAAATATGAAAAAATTTACATGGACAATAATTAAATTTACGCTAAGCTTGCTTCTGCTAATTGCAGTAGCTACTATTATTGTGGATCCATTTATTCATTTTCACAAACCACTTGGAAAATGGGCAGCTGTTGAAACCAGTGAGCGTTATGCTTTAATTGGTGTTGCAAAAAATATGGATTATGATACTGCACTCATTGGTTCTTCTATGAGTGAAAACTTTTTAGCTTCATGGTTTGAGGATGGAACCTTTGGAAATTCCTGTGTGAAACTTTGTTTGCAAGGTGCTCACTTTGATGACTTTACTATTTTGTTAAATGAGGTTTTATCACATGACAATACAAAAACTGTACTGTTTTGTCTGGATGCCTATCTATTGACTAACACTCCTGGCGAATATCCAACTACAATTCCCGAGTATCTTTCAGATGATAATCTCTTTAATGATATTTATTATATCCTGAATAAAGATGTCATATTTGAGTATATTCCAAAATTTATATTAAACAACAGATGGGAAAATTATAGTGCTGATACCGCATATACATGGCAGGATATGTTTGTTTTTTCAAAAGAATCCGTTATTTCAACTTATAAAACACAGCGGCTGACAACAACCTTTGAAGAAAAGCCATATGATCTTTATTTAAGCAATTGTGATGCATTTTTATCTTCCATGATTCCCTATATAGAAAATAATCCTGACGTGACTTTTTATTTTTATGCTTCTCCTTATAGCATTTTATTTTGGGATGATAGTATGAAACGTGGAGATACCGCTGCAGAAATCACTGCTTATGCCTATGTATATGAGCGATTGCTTAAATATAAAAATGTCCGCATATTCTATTTTCAGAATGCAACGGACATTATTACAAATCTAGATAATTACAGAGATTACTCTCATTTTTCTCAAGATATCAATTATTTTATGTTTGAATCCATGCGTGATGGCAAATATGAACTGAAGAAAGATACTTACTATGATACCCTGATTGATATGTATAATTACGCAAAATCATATGATTATGAGGCTCTCTTCCAATAGATAGCTTCAAATCTGACTTTTTTAGTTCCATAATTTATCGGGATACACACCTTCCTCTTTCAGTCTTTTAATAGAATTAACCACATATGGTTTATCCTCTTTATAAGTGACTCCAAACCACTTCTCGCTTGACTTTAGAACTTTTACAGTTGCTTTATCTGTCTTTAGCAGTTCATCTACTGCGGACGGTAAATAGCACTCTGCTTTGAGTGGATTGGTCGGTACTTCTATTCTAAAAAACGATGCAAATATTCTTTCTGCTTCGAAAAGAAAGCTCTTCGTAAATCCCCACATGTTCATTGAAACGATGCTTTTGGATGAAATATCTATATAATTTTTATTATCCTCTGTATAAGCAGCGCCTGTATTCGTTCTTATAATATGTGTTCGCTCCACTATATTGGTCAGATAGGAATCGGAATCTGTATTACAGACACCTCTAGATACATATCCATTCTCAGTGAGCGTATTACCAAGTTCATATCCTACCATAGCATAGCTATATTTATCCTGGTCATCATGATTGGCAAGATAATGATATATTAATTTAAACGCTTCTCTCCCATAATAATCATCTGCATTTATAACTACAAAAGATTCTCTTAGTATATGTCTGCAACTGAGGACTGCATGTGCTGTTCCCCACGGTTTTATTCGGCCTTCTGGAAGTATACAGTTTTCTGGTATATCAGAAAGTTCCTGATATACATACTCGACCTCAATACTCCCCTTTACTACATCTCCAATACATGTTCTAAAGTCTTCTTCATTTTCTCGTTTAATGATAAAAATAACCTTTTTAAATCCAGCTTGTATGGCATCATAAATCGAAAAATCAATAATTTTATTTCCCCTGTCATCCACGGGGTCAATTTGTTTAAGTCCCCCATAACGGCTGCCCATACCTGCCGCCATAATGACCAATACAGGTTGATTCATTTGCTTTCCTCCGCTAATTTATTCTTTTTTAATACAATGGTTCTTTATTTAGACGAAACCCATTGCCTTTTTACAATAATTCTAGCCTCTGTTCTGCGCCTCTATTAGACCTTCTCCGCCGTATAATTCACGCAACTTCGGCTTTTCAATCTTGCCAGTAGGGTTACGTGGTATATCCGAGAAAATGATTTTATGAGGACGCTTATAGCGTGGTAACTGCTTGCAAAAGTCTTCTACTCGTTCCTCAGTCAAAATATACCCTTCTTTTGTCTCAATGATTGCAGCACTGACCTCCCCGAGTCTCTTATCTGGAAGTCCAATTACAGCTACATCATGAACTGCTTCATTGGTACGAAGAAAATCCTCAATCTGCACAGGATAAATATTTTCCCCACCACTAATGATTACATCCTTCTTTCTATCTACAAGAAGAATGAATCCATCTTCATCTTCCTTTGCCATATCTCCTGTATAAAGCCATCCATCCACAAGTACTTCTTCCGTGGCCTTTTTATCATGATAATAGCAAGTCATAACACCGGGCCCTTTCACTGCAAGCTCTCCAACATTACCGCGTTCAACAATCTGCCTTTTCTCATCTACAATTTTTACTTCCCAGCCATATCCTGCCTTACCAATGGTACCTACTTTATGAATGTTTTCTACTCCAAGATGAACACAACCAGGTCCGATTGATTCGCTCAGTCCATAGTTCGTATCATACTCATGGTTTGGAAATATTTCTTTCCATTTTCTGACCAGACTAGGTGGCACTGGCTGCGCACCTATATGCATCAGTCTCCACTGTGACAGCTTATAATCCTGTATCTTTATACGGCCGCTATCAATTGCCTCCACAATATCCTGTGCCCATGGAACTAAAAGCCATACAATTGTACAATGCTCCTTAGAAACAGCATCAAAGATAAACTCTGGCTTTGTTCCTTTTAGTAATACCGCTTTACTTCCAGAAATCAGACTGCCAAACCAATGCATCTTTGCTCCTGTATGATATAAAGGAGGAATACACAAAAAAACATCATCCCTTGTCTGTCCATGGTGATTTTGTTCAACTTCACAGGCATGCATCAAGCTTAAATGCTTATGTAAAATTGCCTTTGGAAATCCAGTCGTTCCAGAAGAAAAGTAGATTGCTGCATCATCATCATCATTCATTTTAATTCCTATTGCCTGACTTGATTGATTAGCAGCTAATGATGTATAATCGTCTGCAAAAGAGGGACAATTTTCCCCAACATAAATCATAAGTCGTTTTTTACTGACTTCCTCTGCGATCTCCTCAATTCGTCCAATAAATTCAGGGCCAAACACTAATGCATCTGCCTGCGCAAGCTTCACACAATACAAAATTTCATCCGACGCATAACGAAAATTTAAAGGAACAGCAAGTGCCCCTGTTTTTAAAATACCAAAATAGATAGGAAGCCACTCTAAACAATTCATCATTAAGATTGCTACCTTATCTCCTTTATGAATTCCCCGACTGATTAACAAATTTGCAAATCGATTGGCTTTTTCATTAAATACACTCCATGTGATTTCTCTTCTGTAATGTACTTTTGAGTTTGGTTCCATTAATTCATATTCTTTCCATGTAACACGCCTATCTTCTTTAATCTCAGGATTAATTTCAACTAGACATATATCATTGCCATATTCATGGGCATTTCTTTCCAAAAGTTCTGTAATTGGCATAATTGATTCTCCTTGATTATATATTGTCTTTGTCTCTTTAACGCTTTTACTCGATAAAGTATAATATAACTTTTATTGGTAGCGAAGTCAAGACCAAAACCTTTTGCCATTGCTCATTTCTTACCTGCATTATTGCAATTTCCTTATACTTTAAAGTAACTCAATGCACTATCTAATTCCATTGCCTTATGATTACATTCCTCTACGATATTTTCGATTCCACACATGCTATTTTTTAAATTTACTGTATTGTCTGAGACAATAGTAATGTTTGCACTGCTCTCTTGCATAGCTGCACTTATATTATTTACGGATGTGCTAACAGCTTCTGCAACTACAGATAACTCTAATGACAGCTCTGAAAAAGTTTTCATGTATCTTTCCATCTGAGATGCATCATCATTATAGCTTCCTCCTGTATCAACTAGCTTACCATAATCCAGCAGTACTTTTTCCTGTATAAATCCAACTGTATCTTCAATTGTTGCTATCAAATCTTTAACGATTTTTTCAATTCTTGTACTGACAATACTAATCTGCTCTGCTGTTATTTTTGTGTTTGCAGACAAATTAGCAATTTCCTTTGCCACTACGGCAAATCCTCTTCCGCTTTCACCGGCCCTGGCCGCTTCTATAGATGCATTCAGTGAAAGCAGATTCGTCTTATTTGAAATGGCAATAATCTGTTGCGTAAGTTCATTTATTTCGTTTACTGCTTCTGCTTCCTGCATTCTTTGAGCAACGGCAATCTTTATCTCTGTTGTTTTCTCGATAGCATTTTCTTTGGCTTCGATTGCTTCCTTTTTTAATTTACTCGCCTTAAACGCCGCTTGATCTGCATAGGACAAGCCACTCTTTGTTTCTTCTTCGATTACATCAACAGATAATGCTACTTTGCTCATAGACTCGTTTATCTGTAGCATAGAAATAGCCGTTTCCTCCATCATTGTTTGTAATCCTTGAAGCGTCTGAGATACATCTGTCATATTCCTGTTAACATCATTCATATTTTTTGCCACCCGTGAATTAGTATGCTTTACAGTATTTGCAGAGTCAATCATGTTCATCATGATTAGTCGCATTTTTTCGAGAAATTCATTTAGTAGTTCAGAAACCAACTCCATTTCATCACCACTACGCATTTCTATCTTTTGTGTTAAGTCTCCGTCATTATTAATAACATTATCAATTTTATTTATAATCACCTCAAGGTTTTTAGTAACTTTTCTCACTAATAATCTAACGCAGACTAAGCAAAGTACCATACCAACTAGTACAATTATTAATATCATTTCAGCCAATGAACTAAGATTTGCACTAATTTTTTCAGCCTTACAGTCAATTCCTAAAATCGCTATGACCTTACCTTGTTCATCTACAATAGGCGCATAACCTGATAAAAACGTTCCCCACTCATCTGAAATAATCTCTTCATCTGTTGAAACTTCCCCCTTGAAAGCAATCTCCATTGCAGGAAGCTCCTCGTAAGTATCACCTATGTTTGCTGGTTCTTCCTCGTCTGCGTCAACCCAGAATACCATGTTTCCTTGTTCATCTTTTTTCATAATGTAAATATATTCTGCACTTTCACTTTTTAGCACAGTACGTAAATCAGAGACCATTTCCTTGTAAATCTCTGCATCTTCCATTCCCGGTCCAATCTGCAATAGCTTTTCTTTGTCCACCTGGGAGGCAGCAACAACCGCCAGATCTTTAACCTGAGATTTAATCATATTTAAAAAAAATCCATGAACCTTAAAATAAACAGCACTGCCTAAAAATATACACAATATAATAACTAAACATGTTATTCCAGCTGTCAGTTTCTTTCCTATTGATACTCCTCGTGTCTTCAATCTGTGCATACTATACCCTCCATTTTTAAAGAATTACCTAAAATCTATTCTCAGTCTTATATCCTCTCTAAAGAGGTAAGTTCATCCCATTTTGTCATTAATTCTAGTAATAAAAACTCCTGTTTTGAAATTTCCTCATGTATCGCTTGCAAAGACAGATAATCAGCAACAACTTCTGGATTCATTAGTTCATCCTTCTTATTCTGAATCTGCATCTCACAAATATTCATTTCCTCTTCTATTTTTTTAATCTTACGCTCTTGTTTCGCCTTTTCCTTACCTGGATTATAGTACTTTGATTCTATATCAGAGACATCAATTGTCTCTTTGTTTTTGATCTGTTTATTTGTATCTGTCCTTTTTCCTGATGTTATATTCTCTTCTACCCACTCACCGCTCTCTGCAGCTTCTACTTCCTCCATATACTGATTATATCCATATGGATATATTTTATAAGGATGTAACATCGCTTCGTTTTTTTCTTGTATATTGCTTTTATTCATAACCAGCAATGTATCAGATACCTGTTTAATAAAATATCTATCATGTGATACAAAAATTAGTGTTCCCTTAAAATCTTTCAGCATCGACTCTAACGTCTCTTTTCCTACGATATCCATATGGTTCGTTGGCTCGTCAAGTATAAGAAAATTTGGTTTACGCTTAAGTATCTTAGCAAGTGCCAATCTTACACGCTCACCCCCCGACAGCATGCAGACTTTCTTATAGACTTCATCTTGCGTAAATAAAAAGGCTCCTAGACAATTTCTAACTTCAGTCTGCGTGAGTGTCGGAAATTCGTCCCAAAATTCATCTAATACTGTTTTTTCACTTGAGTATTGTGCCATCTGCTGATCAAAATATCCCACTTCCACATTATTTCCAAAAGAATAACATCCAGATAATGGTTTGGTTTTTCCAACTAACGTTTTTAATAAAGTTGATTTACCAATTCCATTACCCCCAATGATACCCATCTTTTGTCCACGCTTCATGTCAAAAGACATTTTTGCAATTGGTTTTTCATACCCTATTACTAATTCTTTTATTAGTAAAACATCTTTCCCCGTTTCCTTACCTGGTTCAAAATTTGTGTGAAATGTTTTATTGTCATAGCGGTCAGGTGCCTCTACTATCTCCATATGCTCAATCTGCTTCAGCTTAGAACGCGTCATTGCTACCTTAGTCGGTTTATTCTTGAAACGATCTATAATAGCTGTCAATCTTTCGATTTCCTTTTGTTGCGCAATATAGTCTTTCATCTGCTTGTTATAATTAATCCTTTTTCTTTCCATAAATGATGTGTAATTACCAGGATACTTTTTTATCGTATGGTGCTCAATCTCATATACAACATCTACCACCTTATCAAGAAACATACGATCATGTGATACAATCACAACTGCACGGTTATAATTTAACAGATACTTTTCAAGCCACTCAATCGTAGTAATATCTAGGTGATTTGTTGGCTCGTCTAAAAGTAAAATATCAGGTTTACTGAGCAGTAACTTGATAAAAGCAAGTTTTGTTTTCTGACCACCAGAAAATTCACTTAATTTTTTATCCTTATCTGCAAGTTCAAATTGAAAGCTGCGTAGCATCGTATCATATTCTTTTTCATAATAGTATCCACCTAAATCTGTAAAGGCTTCCTCTAGTTTCGTATATTCTGCAATTATCTGTTCGGTTGCGTTGGTTTCTAATTCCGTAACCAATACCTCCATACGAGCCTTCATCTCTAATATAGGTGCAAAAACCTTTCTGATCTCTGCATCTAACGTCAATGTCTCGTCTTCAAATGTCAATTGCTTTAGATACCCAATAGTAGGATTTCCCGCTTTTGTTATCGAAACATTTTCATTACTTTCTCTTTTTGATAAATCCACCTCACCCGTTATCAGCTTAAGTAAGGTAGTCTTTCCACAGCCATTTCTACCAACTACAGCAATCTTTTCCGTGTTTTTAATCTCAAAGTTTATATTTTCTAATATAGTGTCAGCTCCAAAGCGAACAGCACCATTACATATCTGATATAGCATATCTTAATTATCTCCCATATTTATAAAACATCATATCTCACGTTATTATTATAATCTAGTTTTATCATTCGTCAACTTTTACCTTTATTTTCATTAAATTTAACTTGACAAAAACATTTTTATATTCTATTCTGACCATATATTAGTTATTGGTCAAATAGTTTTTAAGCATCGTTGCTTCCTATATTCGAAAAAGGAGAATTTATGCCAAAATCTTATACCGAAAATGAAAGAACCATTATAAAAAATTCTCTCAAGCATGAGGCTATGGAATGCATGCGGTTGTATGGTATTCGCAAGACAACCGTTGATGAGCTCGTAAAACGTGTTCATATTCCAAAAGGAACTTTTTATTTATTTTATGAATCAAAGGAATTATTGATGTTTGATGCTCTTAATGATTTTCACGATGTTATTCAGTCTGAAATTCTTAATGACATACAAACAATTATTTCTGAAGGTACTATAAACGTAGACTGTCTGACCAAACTATTCACTAGATTTTATATGAAATCAGAAAATAGTTTTTTGCCCCAACTACTTTTTAGTGGTGAAGTTGAGTCGCTTATGCGAAAATTGCCACCAGAAATAGTATCCCTTCATCAGGAAAAAGATGACATGAATGTCGGAAAATTGCTGCAATCTTTTCCAGGCATAAATGTCGACGAAAAAACAGCTGAAAAATATAGCGCGGCATTCCGTGCAGTATTTTTATCTATGTTACACAAGCGTGAAATCGGCGAGAACCTATTTTATGAAAGTCTGGAACTAATGGTACGTGGACTTATTATACAAATTATGGAGGTTATAAAGAAAAATGATTAAAACACAGGATTTGGCATTTAGTTATACGAATAAACCTTTTATAGAAAATATTAATTTTGAAGTTGCAAAGGGCGAGGTGTTTGGATTTCTAGGTCCTTCCGGCGCAGGAAAAAGCACCCTGCAGAAAATATTAACAGGACTGATTACAAATTATAAGGGGAAAGCTATTATAAATGGAACTGAGAGCAAAAAGCATGATAATCTTTTTTATGAAGATATTGGTGTGGATTTTGAATTCCCAAGTTTATATGAGAAATTAACAGCACGCGAAAATTTAAACTATTTCGGTTCTCTCTATCGTGGTGAAAAAAGAAATGTAGATGAACTGCTTGATATGGTTGGGTTAAGCGGTCATGGTGACAAGCGTATATCAGATTATTCCAAGGGTATGAAATCCCGTTTAAATTTTGTCAAAGCCTTACTCCATAATCCCAGCATTCTATTTCTTGACGAGCCAACAAGCGGTCTGGATCCATCTAACAGTAGGATTATGAAAAATATAATTTTGGATGAAAAGAAAAATGGAAAGACCATTATACTGACTACACACAATATGCTAGATGCAACAGAATTATGTGACAGAGTTGCATTTATAATAGATGGTAAAATCGCTGCTCTGGATACACCACATAATCTAATCATGCAAAAGGGAGCAACTAAAATAAGATATTCTTATATGGAAAACGGCGAGCAATGGGGCGAATGTATTCTCCACCAAAGTAGTAACGACACAAAGTTGCAATCTTTATTGTGTGAAAATAAAATCATATCTATTCATAGCAGTGAGCCAACACTTAACGATATCTTTATCGAAATTACAGGGAGAGAATTGCAATGAGAATTAAGAATCTATTCCTAGGAGACGTCAAATTTCAAATAAAATATGGGTTCTATTTTGTATATGCCGCTTTATCTATTTTATACATCTTCTTGCTTCATGCACTTCCTGAAAGTGTTCGGGAAACTGCAGCAGTAATTATGATACTGACCGATCCTGCGACAATGGGTCTGTTCTTTATTGGTGCAATTATATTATTGGAAAAAAGCCAATGTGTGCTTAATTCTCTTGCTGTTTCTCCAATAAAGGCAGAGGAATTCATTTTGTCAAAGGTCCTGTCTTTAAGTATCATCAGTACACTAGTCGGCGTTATCATTGCCTTGGCAGCCAATATGAAAAATATGGGTTATGTTGCCCTTGGAACGTTTTTAGGTACCGCCATATTTACATTGGCTGGATTGATTATCGCTGGTAGAATTTCGACACTAAATCGATTTATTATTTTAACTGTACCAATAGAAATAATTGGCTTAATGCCACCGCTTTTTTACCTGTTTGGTGTACGGCCAGCGTGGATGCATCTACATCCAGGTTGTGCTATGATTGACTATTTTATTGGAAATAGCAAAAACGAAATTCAAAATTTACTTGTATTAATAATATGGATCAGCGTACTATATTTTCTATCATACCGCGCTATTAGAAAAATGCTACGAAGTGTTGGAGGCGTTAAATTATGAAAAGTCATGTCTATAAATACTACTTTGCAATATTAGATTTATTAAAGCAAATTTCCAGAGATGCTATGCTTGCACTGGTTTGTCTGACTCCTTTTATGTGCGGCTCTCTTTTTAGATTTGGTATTCCGGCTTTAGAACTACTTCTAATAAAAACCTTTGGGTTTTCTGAATTATTGATGCCCTATGCACTTTTATTTGATTTGTTTTTGGCGATTTTGACTCCGACTATGTACTGCTTTGTTGCAGCAATGGTATTACTTGAAGAAATAGATAATAAAATAGCAGGATATATGGCAATAACTCCACTTGGTGTTAAAGGATATCTTGCTTCTAGACTTGTCTTCCCTGCAGTAGCAGCGCTATTCGTATCAACAATAGCACTAAAACTATTTTCACTATCAGATTTAAGTTTGCTTACCATCATAGAGATTTCTATTCTTGCATCATTAAATGGTCTGATTGTTTCCTTGATGGTTGTTGCATTATCTGCAAATAAGGTAGAGGGTATGGCTATCACAAAAATGAGCGGTCTTCTTATGCTCGGTGTCGCAATCCCGTTTTTTGTAAAAGAAAACATACAGTATCTTGGCGGATTTATGCCTTCTTTCTGGCTTGCCAGGTTTGTACAACATGACTCCTATATTGCATATATTATGGGTGCATTTACTGCACTCCTATGGATTGTACTTTTATGGAAGAAATTTGAACGAAAAATCAGGGGATAGAATGCAAAAATTACTTCTGCATTTTTACTAAAATCCATCCTTTCTAAGTTCTGCTTCTATGTTGTCAAGTTCTTCTTCGCTATTTGCCTCTATAATATGTTTATGCACACCGTTTGAAATCTCCAGAAGTGGTACTCCTTTTTGCTCCTTGATTTTATTCACAAAATCCTTGACATCTTTACGACTTGTAATGATAAGTTCCGCCGAAATTTCTCCGTATATAGGATGTTCTACTATTACATTTAGTACTTTACCGCCATAATCGACAATTAGATTTAATTCCTTCTCTATCTCCTTTTTTGAATGTGTAACGCTTATATGCCTTTGTGGTTTTTGATTTGTGGAATCTACCATCATATAGCCCAATGTAGTAGGGATAATCATATATTTTTCACTCCTGAGCAAAGCAATATCCTGTACGATTACCTGACGGCTCACGCCTGACATTTTTGCAAGCTCTGCTCCTGAAATCGGCTGCTTACTGTTTTGCAGTATTTGTATTATTTTTGCTCGTCTTTCTTGTCCTTTCATAGTCCTTCAACTCCCTTCTGCTATTATGTCATCAACTTACTTATTCATAT
>Ga0209373_10004037_pt1 | contig 12972 bp, 11 predicted proteins | sample Higcelweek5metaG_FD_187173 | JGI IMG/M metagenome (GOLD analysis project Ga0209373, IMG submission 187173) | Freshwater pond sediment microbial communities from the University of Edinburgh, under environmental carbon perturbations - High... | ecosystem: Environmental > Aquatic > Freshwater >...
TTGATTTATGAACATAACGATCTACATTTAACAAATTATAAAAGATGCAACGAATTACTAAAATAGCGGCAATATTTCAAGGAATAGTGAAGAATGAAATAATGAAAAAGTACTATAAACTTTCCGCTATATCCTAGTTAGCAGCAAATTTATGAAGACACGTACAGACAAAACAATTCCGTCAATCATAGTGATTTATGGACTATTTTTTATAATTCCGTTGTTAATCGTTTCAAACTTTAAGCTGACCACATTTTCAGTATTGTGGACTGGCTTCTGGACTTTACTCGTTCTTTTTGGACTATGGAAAATTGAAACATATGAAATTACAGAAAGCCAACTTACCAAGACAAATTTTTTCGGCTTGTTTCAGCGGACAATTAACTTGGAAAAGCTTATCCGATATGACAAAAAAGTAATTGGCACTGACCATCCCAATAATCCAATCAACATTGTAAAATTGTTTTCAAAAGACAAGAGATATTTAGTTTTTAGACAAATTACCATTCTGACCGAAGGAGGTGGTAAAATGACACTTGATGAAAGGACTGTCAATAAAGAAGACTTTAATCGACTTTACGCTAAAATAAAAGGACATAAAAACAAAAACAATAAATAATCTGCTGCTAACAAAAACTATATATCAATTGGGGTTTCCGTGCGGACAAACAAGCGCACAGCCCGCAACAGCGGCGGTGCGGCTCGACAGAAACGCAACCCGCAATCCCCAACTGCATATAGTTCCGTCCGTTGTGGGCAACCATAACAGCCCGGCAAATGACAGGTTTTCTGTACTTTGAGAGGTTTGTTTTTCATTTCGGTCGGAGGATTTTACGCGGAGGACATTTCCTCATTTGACAGTTTGAGTTTAAGTCTATCAAGAGAGCAAAACGCTTTACAGACAATTTTTCGGTTCTCGACAGAGAGTTTTCCATTTCGACAGCGACTCTTTAACTGCTCGACGGACTCGGCAACTCGACAGTTCAACGGTTCTCGACTGAGAGTTTTTCATCTCGGCGGAGAGTTTCACCGACAAACAATTTCGACGACGACTTTCGGGTCTGACTCGACAAAATATTGGAGCTTAAAAATTTAGTAATTAATAATCTGGGGCGGACTGAATGGCTAGCCCACAACAAAAACTATATGTCAAGTCTGGCGGCGGAGGGCGTGCGTAGTGGCGTTCTCGCATCAGCTGTGTATCGGCAGACAGTGTGCCGCTCCGAAATCCAGCCCTGCATATAGTTCCGTCCGTTAGCAACCAGGTTAAAAGCTTTTATGACAGGATACTACGGACTTGAAAGAATTTATTTTTCCCCTCGCGCTTTTGCCCTGATGGGGCAATTAGGAAACCCACCGCACAAAACAGCACATTTGCAAACTTGCCAACCGCGCCAAAACCCAAGTTTGCAAAAGAGCTGTTTTTTTTGCCCTCGCGCCCGCCTTATGCGTAGGTCAGTGCCTAATTGCAGGCTTTTTTCTTAGAGATTTAAATTGGTTGAACTATTCGTTTGCATTTTGGTTTATACAATTAAGCGAGAAAGAAAACAAACTCATTATTTAATATTGACATTGGAATCTAACATGTTAAAAAAAAACAAAAAAAAACAGTTTATACTACCATGTCAATAGGATTACATATATTTGTTTCAAATTTTATAAAATGATCCGTAAAGTCATTCATATTACACTTGTAATGCTACTGTTGACAACTTCAACCGGAATGACTATCTATACCCATTATTGCGGTTCAACTTTCGATTCAATTAGTGTTGATAAAATTCCTCATTCTTGCTGTGGCGACGATTGCAAGGACTGTCATAACGAATCAGTCACGATTAAAATTCACGACAACTATTCGGCAACAGCCTTTACTTTCGACTTTCATCTTTTCGAGTTAGCACTGCCAGCTGTTCAATCACTTTTGGTTGAGGAATCAATCTTGCCAAAAAATCTTTTTGCATTCGTAAACGATCTTCCGCCACCGCCCATTCAAACCATACTTTCTTCGTTGCAGACTTATCTGTTATGATTTTTGAAACGGTAGGATTGCTTTCATAATTACGGTGAAAGCTGTCTTCTTATGCTTTTAAAAGCGTAAATTGTTTCACAATTCATAATCTAATATCACATGTTTAACCGATTAGTAAAGTACTTTCTTGAAAACAGGCTGATTACCTTTATCTTCCTGATTTCATTTGTGCTTCTGGGAATGGTATTTATGCCTTTCAACTGGAAGACTGATTTCTTTCCACGCGACCCCATTGCGGTAGATGCGATCCCCGATATTGGCGAAAACCAACAAATTGTGGCCACCGAATGGATGGGACGTTCGCCAAAGGATATTCAGGATCAGGTAACCTACCCGTTAACCACCGCATTGCTGGGTATTCCCGGTGTGCAGACGATTCGAAGTACTTCCATGTTCGGGATGTCGTTTATCTACATCATTTTTAAAGACAACGTGGAGTTTTACTGGAGCCGCTCGCGCATTCTCGAAAAACTCAATTCACTTCCATCGGGAACATTGCCTGAAGGGGTACAACCCACATTGGGACCCGATGCAACGGCACTGGGGCAGATATTTTGGTACACCCTCGAAGGGCGCGACCCTCAAACAGGGAAACCAACCGGAGGCTGGAATCCCGAAGAGTTGCGCACCATTCAAGATTTCTACGTCAAATATGGTTTGACCACTGCCGAAGGGGTTTCCGAAGTGGCATCGGTGGGTGGTTTCATCAAAGAATACCAGATCGACCTGAACCCCGAAGCGTTGAAAGCTTTCAATGTATCGACCATGGACGTAATGAATGCCGTACGAAAAAGCAACCTCGACATTGGCGCAGAGACCATTGAACTGAACAATGTGGAATACATTATTCGCGGACTCGGTTATGTGAAAAACCTAGACGACCTCGAAATATCGGTTGTTGCCGTTCGGAACAATGTTCCGGTTCGCATCAAAGATGTGGCAAATGTTTCGTTTGGCCCGGCCACCCGTCGCGGTGGTTTGGACAAGGCAGGTTCCGAAGCTGTGGGTGCGGTGGTGGTTGCCCGTTACGGTTCGAATCCGATGGAAGTAATCAACAATGTAAAAGATAAGATAAAGGAATTGGAGGCCGGAATGCCGCAAAAAACCTTGTCCGACGGCACTGTTTCCAAAGTAACCATTGTTCCATTTTACGATAGAACAGGGTTGATCAAAGAAACCATCGGAACACTTGAATCTGCCCTTTCACACGAAATACTCATCAGCATCATTGTCATCATTATTTTGGTGATGAACATGCGGGCATCGCTGATTGTAGCTGGTTTGTTGCCCATTGGCGTATTAATGACTTTTATACTCATGCGTGCCTTCGGTGTCGAAGCCAATGTGGTTGCCCTATCGGGTATTGCCATTGCCATTGGGGTGATGGTCGATATTGGGATTGTGGATGTGGAGAACATTCTCCGACATCTCGAAATGCCCGAGAACAAAGGAATTCGAGGTAAAAAACTGATGTCGGTAATCTATCAGGCAACAACTGAAGTACGTGCAGCGGTAGTAACATCAATTGCCACCACCATTGTTAGTTTCCTACCTGTTTTTGCTATGCAAGCTGCCGAAGGTAAGCTGTTCCATCCACTGGCATTCACCAAAACCTTTGCACTTATCGCTGCTTTCATTCTTGGGATTGTGGTTCTGCCAACACTGACCCACATTTTCTTTAATATTAGTTTCGATCGTAAGAAGATCAGCCGGATATGGAACGGTAGTTTGATTGTTGCAGGAATCTTGTTTGTCATGCTTTGGCAAACCTGGCCCGCGTTGGCATTAGTGGCAATTGGCATCAACAATTTGTTGGAAAATAGGTGGCCAGAACAGCGCAAAGAATATCCGAACTACATCAATATAGCCATCACGGTGCTGGTAGCGGCTTGGTTTCTTACTGTTGAGTGGTTACCGCTGGGCGCACACAACAGTACCCTCGTAAACTACCTGTTTGTGAGTGGCATAATCTCGGTGATCCTTTTAGCCTTGATGTCGATGGTGCATTTTTATGAAAATATCATTCGATGGGCATTGGCAAACAAGGGTAAATTCCTGATCATCCCTGCGGTCACCTTATTGTTCGGTTGGTTGGCTTGGCAAGGCTTCGATAAAACATTTGGATTTATTGCCAATGGCGCTGAAATATTGGGTTGGAAAAACGTCAGGCAAACCGCCTTATGGGAAGCTCCTTCAGAGTTGTTTCCCGGTACAGGAAAAGAGTTTATGCCTTCGCTCAACGAAGGTTCGTTCCTTTTAATGCCAACCAGTATGCCCCATTCAGGGATTCAGAAAAACTTGGAATATGTTGAAACGCTCGATAAACGGCTTGCAGCTATTCCTGAAGTGGAAGTTGCCGTTGGTAAATGGGGACGTGTCAATTCTGCCCTCGATCCAGCCCCGGTGCAGATGTTTGAAAATACAATCAATTATCGTTCAGAATTTATTCTCGATGAAAATGGTCACCGAATGGCATTTGAAGTTGACCGCGATGGAAGTTATATCCTTAAAAGCGGATCGAAATATAACCTTGAAAATGATGGTTTCAGGGTAATTCCTGCCGACAGTTTGACTCCTGATAAAAATGGGGAGTACTTCCGTCAGTGGCGGCCTGAGATCAAAAAGCCCAACGACATTTGGAACGAAATTGTAAAAGTGACCAACATTCCGGGACTGACTTCTGCACCTAAACTGCAACCCATCGAAACCCGTCTGGTAATGCTTTCAACCGGAATGCGCGCGCCAATGGGATTAAAAGTGTATGGTCCCGATCTGGATGCCATTGAAAAGGGAGGAATGCAGCTTGAACAGGCATTGAAAGAAGTGCCATCCATCAAAGGTTCGTCGGTATTTTACGACCGTGCCGTGGGTGCTCCTTACCTCGAAATTAAGCTGAACCGCGAAGCCATGGCAAGATATGGCATGAGTGTAAGCGATGTGCAGGAAGTTCTTTCGGTTGCTGTTGGTGGCATGGCACTTTCCTCATCGGTCGAAGGCCGCGAACGGTTCCCGATCCGCGTTCGATACGCCCGTGAGTTGCGCGATAATCCTGAAGACATTAAACGCATTCTGATTCCGGCAATGAACGGCGTTCAGGTTCCTTTGAGCGAGATTGCCGATATTGATTACACCCGTGGCGCACAGATGATCCGCAGCGAAAACACCTTCTTGAACGGCTATGTGATATTCGATAAAAACGAGGGAAAAGCCGAAGTGGACGTGGTTGAAGAAGCAACGAAAGTTCTTCAGGAAAAAATGGGTTCTGGCTCGCTTGTTCTGCCAGCCGGGGTATCGTATAAATTTGCAGGGAATTACGAGCATCAGATCAGGGCTACCAAACGGTTGGCAATCGTTATCCCGATCAGTTTGCTGCTGATTTTGTTATTGCTCTATTTCCAATTCCGAACAGTTACGGCTTCTCTCATTCACTTTTCGGGGGTGTTCGTAGCTTTTGCAGGTGGCTTTATCATGCTTTGGCTCTACGGTCAGGGATGGTTTCTCAACTTTTCTATTGCAGGTATCAATCTTCGCGACCTGTTTCAAATGCACACCATTAACCTGAGTGTGGCCATCTGGGTCGGGTTTATTGCCCTGTTCGGTATTGCCACCAACGACGGGGTAATAATGGGAACCTACATCCATCAGGTATTCGAAGACAGACACCCTTCTACGGTTCACGAAGTACGCGAAGCAGTTGTTTCCGCTGGGATGAAACGTGTCCGCCCGGCCATGATGACCACGGCGGTTGCCGTTATCGCTTTGTTGCCTGTTTTGTCATCGAGCGGCAAAGGTTCCGACATCATGATCCCCATGGCAATACCCATGTTTGGCGGTATGGTCATTCAGGTAATGACGGTGTTCGTCGTCCCTATGTTTCAATCTATGTGGCGGGAAAACGCAGTGAAAAAAATCAAAAATCCAGTTCAAGATGAAAATATATAAGCAATCGAACAAGTCCATTTTTCAGCCCTGTAAGGGCGAAATATTGGTAGCCCGGGGCAAAGCGACGAAGGAGTGTCGCCCCGGGTTAGAGGAACGGCAGATTTACCGTCCGCGGTTTAATTTTGTTCAAAGCACAAATCCTGTTTCGGACGGAATGGCGAGAATCAACAGCAGATTATTTCATCATTTTGCACTAACTGTTCTTTTAATTGGTTTGTGGGTAAATGGGTTTAGTCAGCAGACTGATTCTTTAATGTCCTATCTGGAAATAGCTACCAAAAATAACCCAACAGTACTTCAACGATATACTGAATACGAAGCGGCTTTGCAAAAAGTGCCGCAGGTGGGTAGCCTACCCGATCCCGAATTAAGCCTTGGTGTTTTTCTCAGCCCCATGGAATTGGTCAGTGGAAATCAATTGGCCGATATACGGCTTATGCAAATGTTCCCTTGGTTTGGGGTATTGAAGAATGCAAAAGATGAAATGAGCCTAATGGCAAAAGCGAAATTTGAAACTTTTCGGGATACCAAATTGCAACTATTTTTCGATGTACAGCGCACTTGGTACGAGTTGAACAAGGTTGAACAGAACATCCGAATTTCGGAAAAGAACCTTGAACTGCTTCGCATCGTTGAACGGTTGTCTATAGTCAGGTTTAAAGCTGTTCCTTCGGGAAATAGTTCGGGCAGTGCAAGCAATTCTATTTCACAAACATCCGCTCAAAGTTCTTCTTCCGGGTCATCTGGTATGAATAGCATGGGAGGAAGTTCAGGGAATTCTACTGCCTCTGCATCAAGTCAGTCAGGCTCATCTATGGGTGGTAGCCCAATGAGTTCCACTTCCAGTGGCTCGGGGCTTTCGGATGTGTACCGCATCCAGATTGAAATCAGCGACCTTCAAAATAATATTGAGTTTTTGAAAAGCCAACGAAACACGCTTTCCGCACAGTTTAACGGTTACCTGAACAGGCCACAAACCATTCAAGTCAGCTTGCCCGATTCCATTACGATGGAAAGCTTCGATACTAAAATACTGATCTTTTCAGATAGTATTCTGAGCAATAACCCGATGTTGGGAATGTTCCGGTTCGAACAACAATCGCTCGAAGCCCGTAAGCTTATGGTGACAAAAATGGGCTACCCTATGATTGGCGTAGGGTTGAATTATTCAGTTATTGGCAAAAGCGAAATGTCGACCTCGCCAATGAACGGCAACGATATGGTCATGCCAATGGTGACCGCTACGTTGCCTATTTATCGGAAAAAATACAAAGCCATGCAAGCCGAAGTGGAATTGATGAAAACCGCGAACAAGCAAGGCTATCAGGCAACGGCCAACGCACTGCAAACCGAATATTATCAGGCCATCCAATTGCATCGCGATGCAGAACGTAGAATGAAACTTTATGCAGGTCAAAACCAACTGGCATCGCAATCGCTCGACATTTTGCTTAAAAGTTATTCGTCATCGGGAAGCGATCTGACCAGTATTTTACGGGTCCAGCAGCAAAAGCTCGATTACGGATTTAAGCAGGTGGAAGCAGTTACCGATTTCAACACGTCCGTTGCTTGGATAAAACGAATCATGTCCATTTCACAAATTCAGTAAAAATTCACCGTTATGAAGAAGATATTTTCGAATCAATATTTCCGCTACAGTCTCTTTTTAGTAATTGGACTGTTTATCGGTTGGACAGTTTTCCACTCGTCTGGAAAAACAGAAAAAGCACACAACCATTCAGCCGAAGAGAGCAAAGCCGAAGTGTGGACCTGCTCAATGCACCCACAAATCAGAATGGATAAACCGGGCAAATGTCCGATTTGCGCCATGGATTTGATCCTGCTGAACCAAAGTGGAGGTGCAACCAGCGATCCAATGGCAGTACATCTTACCAAAGAAGCGGCACAATTGGCCAATGTGTCAACAACCGTAGTAAGCAAACAAAGCCCAGTCAAAGAGTTGCGCCTTTATGGTAAAGTTCAGGCCGATGAACGGTTGCGCCAAAATCAGGTGTCCCATATTTCAGGGAGGATTGAAAAACTGTTGGTGAATTTCACGGGCGAACCAATACAAAAAGGCCAAAAACTGGCAGTCGTCTATTCCCCTGATTTGGTAACCGCACAGCAAGAACTGCTCGAAGCAGCCAAAACAAAACAGTCTCAACCCGATATTTACGAAGCTTCTAAAGAAAGGCTCCTCCAATGGAAACTCACCGAAGCACAGATTTCTGACATAGAGAGTTCGGGAAACGTTAGGGCAAATGTCGATGTAGTTTCAACCTCAAATGGGATTGTGACCGCAAGGCGTGTAAACAGCGGCGACTATGTAAATCAGGGTTCGGTGTTGTTCGAAATCTCCGATCTGTCGCGGGTTTGGGTGTTGTTCGATGCCTACGAAAGCGACCTTCCTTTTCTAAAGCAAGGCGACAAAATAGATTTTACGCTTCAAGCACTGCCCGGCAGTCCGTTTTCGGGAACAATACGCTTCATCGATCCTGTGATCGATCCAACCAACCGTGTAGCCAAAGTACGTGTCGAGATAAGCAATCCCGGAGCAAAACTAAAGCCCGAAATGTTTGCCACAGGCATTGTAAAATCCAATCTCAAAGATTTCAGCGATAAACTGGTGGTTCCACGTTCGGCAGTGCTTTGGACGGGCAAACGCTCCATCGTATATGTGAAACAGCCGGGCGAAGAACCAATATTTAAAATCCGTGAAATTGAACTGGGGCCACAGCTCGGCAATAGCTTTGTGGTAACCGATGGCTTGACCGATGGTGAAGAAATTGTGACCGAAGGCGCATTTAGTGTTGATGCAGCAGCACAGTTGGAAGGTAAGCCCAGCATGATGAACCCCGAAGGTGCAATGGTTTCAACTGGGCATAATCACGATACAGGAGAAACGCCCACGATAGAAGATCATTCGGCTCATCAAAACCAACAAAGTAGTGCGACAGAAGCACATGAAATTTTAAAAGTTGCAGGTAATTGCGACTTATGCAAAGAGCGTATTGAAACCGCTGCAAAAGCGGTAGCTGGTGTAACAAAAGCAGAATGGAGTGCCGAAACACAGCAGCTTCATCTCTCATTTCTATCAACAAAAACAACCGTTGATCAGGTAGCCAAAGCCATTGCGGCAGTTGGCCACGATACAGAAAAGTTTAAAGCAACCGATTCGGTTTACAAAACGTTGCCCGAATGTTGCTTATACAGCAGATTGAAATAAATAGTTAAAAATTTGAAGAATGCAAACAACTAAAAAATTAGTGTTAGGGATAATGGCATTGTTCCTATTGGGTTTGGTTTCATGTGAAAAAGAAACCCAAGAGAGCAACAATACCATTGAGGGGACGTACATCGGCAAATTGAGTACAAGCAATACGTTGAAAAGCGTTTCAGGAGACTCAATCGATGAAGATGCAACAGCAATAATAACCATGATGGACTCCAGTTTAATACAACTGCACTGCTTTGGTTCGCAATTCGATACCACAATTCAACTGAATGCATATCATTACAACGACAGCATTATGGTTTGTCTTACCGATTCAAACTTTGTGCACACCTACGGTCACATGATGGGACATGGTAACGGCATGATGGGTAATGGTATGGGCATGGGCGGTAACCACATGGCTATCGACACCACTACCGCTTGGGGAAACCATCTTTGGCATAATCATAGCAATAGCGATATGCACTTTGGCGGGTTCAGTATGATGGACAAATCGTTTAATTATGCCTTTAAAATGATAGATGGACATTCAATCTACTATCTCCATTTTAAAGGAACGAAGAAATAGTTTTTAATAGTAACCATTTAAATTAAGTAAGATGAAAACAAGAATTTTGAGTTTGGTTGGCTTGTTCCTGTTGGGGGCAACCACAGTTTTTGCCGGTAACAAATCCGAAAAATTTCTAGTCAACGGCAAATGTGAAATGTGTGAAAAGCGTATCGAAATGGCCGCTTTGTCGGTAGAAGGTGTTTCTAAAGCAGATTGGAACAAAGAGACAAAGGAAATAACGGTAACTTTAGATGACGCAAAAACGAATGTACAGAAAGTTCACGAAGCAATTGCAGCTGTTGGACATGATACGAATTTGGTAAAAGCTACAGATGATAGTTATACCAAACTTGCAGCTTGCTGCAAATACGATCGGTCTGATTTAAAGGCTCCAAAAAAAGAGGTTAAGCACGAACACAAGTAATCAGGGAAAATACAATGAAGAGGATATTTTTAATTACGGTAGGCATGTTCCTTCTGGGAACTGCCGCCGTTTTTGCAGGAAGCAAAGCTGAAAAATTTGAAGTAAAGGGCGTTTGTGTGTTATGCGAAAAGCGCATCGAAAAAGCGGCTCTTTCTGTCGATGGTGTTTTAAAAGCCGATTGGAACAAGGAAACAAAAATCATTGAAGTAATATTCATTGATACCAAAACCGATCTGCTTAAAATTGAAACAGCCATTGCCAAAGTTGGACATAACACGCCCAATGTTAAATCAACAGAAGAAGTTTTCAGAAAACTTCCCGGTTGTTGCCAATACAGTCGGTCGTCAAATCCCATTGGAGTGCTTGAAGATGGCACTAGAGGTGCTTATTGTCCTAAACACTAAAAAAAAGGGCAGTCTTTAGAGGTTGCCTTTCTTTTTTTCATTTAGCAGATAATTAAAGTATGATTGAAGTACAGAATAAGTCATGAACTCATTTTTGCCCAAATAAATAATAAATTTCTATTGTGTCCTTCTATTTATTGATATAAATACTTTTAGGATGCGTATCTATAATTTGAAATGAAAGAGAACGAATCCAAATTAGAGAACCGAAACATCAAACCAACAGCAATGCGAGAGTTGGTCTTGAGTGTTTTAAGCGAACAGACAGCGGCCATTAGTTTAGCTGATCTGGAACAGACTTTTGAGAAAGCCGACAAAGTAACGTTATACCGGACACTCAAAACGTTCGAAGAAAATAAACTCATTCACAGTATCGATGATGGTACGGGATCGGTGAAATATGCCTTATGTAAGGAAACTTGCCAATGCCATCCCGAGGATTTACACGTTCATTTCCTTTGCACCAAATGCAAGAAAACATATTGCCTCAACGACATCCCTGTTCCCTCGGTAAACCTGCCAACCCGGTTTACCCTCGAAAATATCAACATGGTAATCAAGGGGATCTGTTCAAATTGTCATCGATAACTTTGCAATCTGGTTGCATTAGTATTATAACTATATTTGTCCTGTTTTAATTTAACAACCATTTATAATTGTGGGCAAGGTTTATAAAAATATCACAACTTTTTCTTTATGGCTGGCAATGCTGGTCATAATTGCCCATCAATTTATACCTCATGACCATCATTTAGGACACATATATCCCGAAAAAGGAGAAGCCTGTTCAACTACCCATGAAGGAGAATCTGAAAATCCTTCAAATTTACCTTTACATTGTCATGCCTTTAACAATCTTACTTTGGAGAAGAATACCGCTCCGGTTACTCCAAACATTCCTGTTATTGCGCTTTATTTTATTGTTGTTAAAGTTTACCATTCAATAACTCCTGGCTTAGTAATAATTAATCGCTGTTTTGCCGATTTTCAGGAGCCTTTGATAAAAATCGACTTCCTCAAATTATCTTCTCTCAGGGCTCCCCCTTCCATTGCTTAATTTTTCTTTTATGTTTTTGCAGAGGTTTAAAGTAACTTCTGTTAGTTTTCATTTTCATAAATCTGGACAATGAAAAAAAATAAGCAATCTGTAGAACAGATACAATCTGCACAAATAGAAGCAGACAGAAGATTCAACAAGAAATTAACAATTGGATTTATTTCAGTAATATTTTTAGCAATCGCCATAAATATTACAGTTTCCTACAGGTGTGAAATAAAATTCATTTACCGCGAGAAAACACTCTTTGGTAAAGCAATTTCACCCGACTTTATTTGTATGGCAGGTGATAAAATGGGTTACCATAAATCTACGGTTCTTATTTGCAATGAAAAGCAATTTTATGTTTGCAGCGACCATTGTTCACAGAAAATCAAGAATCATTTTCAAGAATTTGCATTTGCAAATGATGCTCTCTCTGGAAAGCCAATCTGTAAAGCAGATGCTTTGATTGGGTTAAAAACAAAAAATCAACCCGCCGTGGTATATTTTGAGAATGAAGAAAATCTCAAAAAATATTATCAAATGAATAAGAAAAACACTAAAAAATAATACAGTATGATTGAACGTATCATTCGATTTTCAATAATGAACAAGATTATCATTGGGCTGTTTGCCCTTGCACTGGTTGCATGGGGAACCTATTCGCTTGTTCATCTACCCATTGATGCAGTGCCTGATATTACCAATAATCAGGTGCAGGTTATTTCTCGTGCGCCCTCGCTGGCAGTACAGGAAGTGGAAAGCTTCATTACTGCCCCTGTAGAAGTGGCTGTCGCAAATATTCCCAATGTTTTGGAGCTTCGTTCCATTTCCCGACTAGGACTGTCGGTAGTTACCGTTGTGTTCAAGGACAATGTGGATATTTACTGGGCAAGGCAACAAATTGGTGAACGGCTTCGCGAAGCAGAAGAAGCTATTCCTACAGGGTTGGCCAAAATTGAAATGGCCCCTATCTCGACAGGGTTGGGCGAGATATTTCAATATACCCTTGAAATTCAAAAAGGGTTTGAAAACAACTACTCACCAATGGATTTGCGAACCTATCAGGATTGGATTGTTCGCCGACAGATGCTCGGAACCGCTGGTGTAGCCGACGTAAACAGCTATGGCGGTTTCGTAAAACAATACGAAATAGCAGTACACCCCGAAAGGCTTCGTGCAATGGGGCTTTCGCTCACCGATATTTTCGGGGCGCTCGAAAGCAACAACGAAAACACAGGTAGTGCTTATATCGACAAAAAGCCCGAAGCGTATTTTATCCGTGGCATTGGATTGGTTAAGACACTTGAAGATATTGAGAACATTGTTGTAAAAAGTATAAATGG
>Ga0209373_10004038_pt1 | contig 12972 bp, 8 predicted proteins | sample Higcelweek5metaG_FD_187173 | JGI IMG/M metagenome (GOLD analysis project Ga0209373, IMG submission 187173) | Freshwater pond sediment microbial communities from the University of Edinburgh, under environmental carbon perturbations - High... | ecosystem: Environmental > Aquatic > Freshwater >...
TTGAGCAATTGGGTTGTGCAGTATTGATCATCGATAACCTGCACAACCCAATTGCTCAACCTTTGAGTGAAATAAAAAAAGGTATACGAACAGTTGAATTACTCAATTTCCCGGGATTGTTTAACACGGTTACGATTGAAGATGTGATCAGGTATAATGTGAGGCAGATTGGGGGGAAATGAGCACTGGGCACGGGGAAAATGGGAAAATGAGAAAATGAAAATGGGAAAATGGGAGGGTGAGAAAATGAGCGCTGAGAAAATGAGAAGATGGAAAGAAACTGGGAGGGTGAGAAAGAGAGAAAATGAGAAGATGAGAGGGTGAGAAGACGAGAAAATAACTTTTAAAACAAAGAATATATGGAAGTAATAAAAAGTCATCGTGAACTACGGGTTTATAAAATGGCTTTTGAAGTGGCTATGCATATTTTTGAAGTAAGCCAATCATTTCCCAAAGAAGAGCTTTTTTCACTAACTGATCAAATCAGAAGATCATCCCGTTCCGTTTGCGCGAATATTGCTGAAGCATTTAGACGTCGGAAATATCCAAAATCATTTTCAAATAAATTGAATGAAAGCGAAGCCGAAGCAGGAGAAACACAAAACTGGCTTGACTTTGCCTTAAGTTGCAAATACATTACTGAAAGCACCTATCATTCATTAGATCAGGATTATGAGAACATTATTGGGATGTTGGTTACCATGCAAAAACATTCGGAAAAATGGGCAATATGATAGATAAAATTATGCAGAAGATCCCATCCTCATTCTCTCAGCGCTCATTCTCTCAGCGCTCATTCTCTCAGCGCTCATTTTCTCAGCACCCACTCTCTCAGTGCTCAGTGTTTTTTCAAACGTATTAAATAATAAGAGAAGGATGAACCGCTACTTAATACAACTGGCTTACAACGGCACCAACTATCATGGTTGGCAGGTACAACCCAATGCCCTGACTGTGCAGGAGGTATTAGAAAAGGGTCTTTCTGTATTGACAGGGCAAAAAGTTGATGTTACAGGTGCCGGAAGGACCGATACCGGGGTTCATGCATCATTTTTTGTTGCCCATTTTAATTTGGCTGAGGGCTTGGTTGATCCTCTGAAATTAACAGCCAAGTTGAATTCCTTTTTGCCCAACGATATTTCCATTATTCAGATATTTCCAGTTGAAGCCGATATTCATGCCCGTTTTAGCGCCCTTTCGAGAACTTATCGTTATTTCTTGTCGGAGCACAAAGAATCATTTCGAAAAGAGTTTACCACCAGGTGCCATTACCCCCTCGATGTGGAGAGGATGAACGAAGCGGCGGCCCTGCTTCTGAATTACAACGATTTCACATCGTTCAGCAAACTTCATACCGACGTAAAAACAAACCTCTGTAAGGTAATGAAGGCTGAATGGAAAAGAGAGAACGGTTTGTTGATTTTCGAAATTAAGGCCGATCGGTTTTTAAGGAATATGGTCAGGGCGATTACAGGGACATTAATCGATGTTGGGAGGGGAAAAGTATCGATTCCTGATTTTATTTCCATTATTGAGGCGAAAGATAGGGGAAAGGCCGGTGCGTCAGTTGAAGCTGGTGGGTTATTTCTTACCGATATTGAATATCCCGAACAAATAAATTCAAAGTTTGTCAGAAATGTGAATGAATTCTATCTTCAAAATAATTTTTAGGTAAAATATTTAATGATCAAAACAGAAAAAACTTCATAAATTTTGTCTCTTATTTTTTGAAATTGTGATAGCCAAATTGAGTTAATGTAATTTTTACGCATTGGTTATAACAGAATTAGGAGAATTCGTGGTTTTTACAGGAATGAATTTAGTCAAAAATTGGCCTTATTGATTTGGAACACACCATGGTTTGGGTCAAAGAAAGAATAAATATAAAATGAATTATTTGATTTGAATATTCATTCCAATATTGTAATTTCGCCCGAATCTAATAATTTAACCAAAAAAATAATGATGAAAAAAATTCCAATTTTTCTTGTATTATTATTTTTAATAATTCAAGGTTATTCCCAGAATCGAACTATCTCTGGTAAAGTAGCAGATGGAACCGGCATCGGATTACCTGGTGCAACAATACAATTAAAAGGAACATCACAAGGTATTTTGACTGATATGGATGGAAAGTATTCAATATCCATACCAGCATCGGGAAATATATTGGTGTTTTCGTATGTTGGCTATATTACACAGGAAGTTGTAATTGCAGGAAAAACTACGATTGATGTAGTTCTTCAGGAAGAGATCCAGAATCTGGATCAGGTTATGGTTGTAGGATATGGTGTCCAGAAAAAGAGTCTTGTGACTGGATCTATATCTAAAATGGAAGCTAAAGATATTGGCAACGTAAATGTTGCACGTATCGATCAGGCTCTTCAGGGTAAAACCTCCGGTGTTTACATCGCACAGACATCTGGATCGCCAGGTGCAGCTATGTCAATAAAAATCAGGGGAAACAGCTCCAATGGTAAAAATGATCCTTTGTATATTGTTGATGGTATCAAAACCAGTGGAATTGATTTTCTTTCACCAAATGACATTGAATCAATTGAAATATTAAAAGATGCCGCTTCTTCGGCCATTTACGGTTCTGAAGGTGGAAACGGTGTAATTATCGTTACAACCAAAAGAGCACAAAAAGGAATATCGGAAGTAAGTTACAATTACTATCATGGAATTCAATCGGTATCGAATTATGTTCAGATGATGAGCGGCCCAGAGTATATTGATTATCAGAGACAAGCTTATGTGCATGAATCAAAAGCTGATCCCACATCGACCAAGTACATTACTAAAATGAAATATTACGACGACTGGGCTAGTACTGCATCTAACACAAACTGGATGGAAGAAATTATCAGCACCGCACCGGTTGACGAACACAACGTTTCGTTCTCATCTGCCAATGAAAAGGGTCAGATGTTTTTAAGTGGAACTTATTTCTCTCAGGATGGTATTATTGGTGGTGATAAAAACAATTACACCAGGTATAATTTCAACTTTAACGGTGATTCAAAAATAAAAGATTGGTTAACTGTTGGTGCCAGAGTATCTTATACTCGTTCAAAAAAGAATAATTTAAATGAATCGAGCGAATTTGGCGGGGTAGTGTCAAATGCAATGTTTTTTGACCCTACGGTACCTGTATATTACAACGATGTATCTGAACTTCCTTCACCTGTTCAAGAAGCAAACGACCCTGAAAGGTTTAACGCTTTGATAAAAGATGATGAAGGTAGATATTTCCATTTGTCGGAGGTAACTATTGGCGAAGCTGCCAACCCTCTTGCTCAGATCTATAACACGCATAATACAACGACTACCGACAAAATTTTAGGTAATATCAATGCTGAGATTAAATTTTTAAAAGACTTTACTTTTAATGCGAAACTCGCTGTTGATTATTCTTTGATTTATAATAATGTGTTTTCTCCAAAATTCTATTATAATGAAGAGAAAATGGGTATAAATGATACTTCAAATTCTACATTGAGAAATACCTACCAGAAACTTTTCAGGTACACTTATGAGAATTATTTTACTTACAAAAAGACCTTTGGCGATCATTCAATTGAAGCATTAGCTGGTTTTTCTTATGAAAGGTTTATACCAAGCTATTTGGATGTAACCAGTTTTGGTGTTCCCCACAATAGTGTCGATTATGCCTATTTTTACAATACATTAAATAGCTCTTCAAACAATATTCCGTTGATTAACGGAGGTATGGGTACGATTGATATTAACGATCCAACGATTATTAACAATCCAACAGGAGGTCAGATCGTAAATAACTATTCTGAAGTTCTAAACTCTTATTTTGGACGTGTATCCTATAATTACAAAGAAAAATACCTTGCTCAGGTTAATATCCGACGTGATGCTTCTTCTTTGTTTGGTCCTGAGTTTCGTTCTGGTATATTTCCTTCTTTTTCATTGGGATGGAATATTGGCAGAGAAAAATTCTTCACCGATAATATCACATTTATAAATTCGATGAAAATCAGATATAGTTGGGGACAAAATGGTAACAAACAAGTACTTTCTCCGTTCCAGTATACTTCTGTTATGGAATCATCGGGCATTTACTACGCCGATGGAGCGGGTAATTTGGTTTCAGCTGCTGTTCCTGCAAATCCTGCAAATCCGCAACTACACTGGGAAACCAGCCAGCAATCTGACTTTGGTGTTGAAATGATGATGTTAAATAATAAACTTCTTTTTGCCGTCGATTATTTTGATAAAAGAACGGTTGATCAGTTGGCTCAAAACGCACTTGTTCCTACCTATCTTGGTTTTAACAATATTCCATTTGTAAATTCGGGTGAAGTTCAAAATAAAGGTTTTGAGTTTGACTTATCGTACAGGAAACTTGCAGGCGACTTTAAATATACAGCTTCGTTGAATGCTTCATATCTTAAAAATGAAGTCTTATCTTATGGTTCTGAAGGAACTTTTGTCGATGGACTCAGGATTGGTACAAACGACGCTGTAACTCGCTATGAAGCTGGGTATCCGATTTATTATTACAAAGGTTACCAGGCAATTGGAGTTTTCAATAGCGATGAAGAAGTCGCTGAGTATAAGAATGAAAGTGGAAAAGCATATCAGGAAAAAGCAATTGCTGGTGATGTGAAATATGCTGATTCAAACAATGATGGACAAATTAATGGTGAGGACGCAAACAATTACCTCGGAAAATCGATGCCAGACTGGACTTTTGGTTTAAACTTGTACATGGAATATAAGGGTTTTGATTTCAGTGCTTCCGCTCAGGGTGTTACAGGGAATCAATTGTTCTTTGCGGTCATGCGTACCGACAGGCTTTTATATAATAAACCAGAATATTATTATAACGATGCTTGGAAGGATGCCTCTTCAACCAAACTGATGCCACGGGCTTCAACCGGTCTGGGAAGATACGGAATGTCGATGGCTAACTTTAGCTGGAGTAATAATAACGTGTTTGATGGTGATTATCTTAGGCTTAAAAGTGTGACCTTGGGTTATACCATTCCTAAACAAGTCACTTCAAAAATTGGAATCAGCAGAATAAGAGTTTATGTATCGGGAACAAACTTGTTTACGTTGACGAACTACCCGGGTACCGATCCTGAAATTGGTCAGGTTGTGGCATCTGACCCCAGCACAAATGGTGTTGACCGTGGTCTGTATCCCGCATCGAGAACATTCACAACAGGTATAAATGTAACATTCTAAAAACAAGAAGAAATATGAAAACAATTATAAAATTATTTAGCCTGGTTGCTATATTCCTAATTAGCTATTCCTGTTCGGATAGTGCATTAGATATAGCATCTACCCAGGACATGGCCTCCGAATACTATAAAACCGACGATCAGGCAACAAATGCTTTAATGGCTGCCTACGATCCAATGGGGTGGTGTTGGAAATATCCGCAACAAGTGTGGGGAGCTTCTTTAAAAACTTGGGGAAATTTTGCTTCTGATGACGCATATACCGCAGGTGGTGGACCAGGCGACCAGGCCACTTATCAGCAGGCCGACACATACACATTAACAGCATCAGATCTTGGAGTTAACCTTGAAAGAATGTGGTTAACATATTTTATGGGTATTTACAGGGCCAATCTTATTCTCGATAATGTTGCTTCTGATACTCAGACTAAAAAGAGTGCTGTTGCCCAGGCAAAATTTCTGAAGGGATTTTATTACTTTTATTTATGCAGAATGTTTGGAGGGCTTCCATTAATTAAAAATGTTCCGCTTCCAGCCGATATTATTGCACGCTCTTCTATTGAGGATACTTATGTTTATATTGAATCCTTGTTGGAAGAAGCGATCGCCAGTGGCGATTTATATGAAAAATCCAGCAAGACTGATTCCTATGGATATGCAACGAAGGCAAGTGCCCAGGCTTTATTGGGTAAAGTGTATTTGTATCATAAAAAATACGACAAGGCCATTGAGGTTTTAGCCCCGATTGCCGATAATTCCAATTATGCACTTGAACCTGGTTTTTGGAAAATTTTTAAAGGAACAAACAGGCATGGTATTGAATCGGTTTTTGAAATTAATTATTCTTCCAGTATAATTGGTGAGGGTAATTCAGATTGTTACCTTTTTGGTGCCAGAGGCTCGGTAACATTCAACGATTCAATAACTTCAGGGTGGGGTTTCAATCAGCCTACACAAGCTCTGGTTGATGCCTTTATTAATGCAAACGATAAAGTTCGTTTATATTCAACGGTCATGTTCGAGGATTCATTACAGGCATATTACGACCGAAAAATGGGGAAATCGACCCCAATTACGTTTACCTTCTCCAAAGATGGGTATTATGATGGCAAACACTATCCCGATCCGAACAATATGGGTGGTGGTGCATGGCAAAGGATTTGTAATCCCGATGTGGTTTTGCGTTTAGCTGATGTGTATCTGTTGTTGGCCGAGGCTTATGTTCGTACAAATAATGCGGGAAAAGCATTGGAATATGTCAATAAAGTAAGAGGTCGTGTTCATTTACCCCAACTGAGTTCAGTTACTCTCGTTGATGTAAAATCAGAAAGACGTCTTGAACTTGCATTGGAAGGTGAACGCTATTTTGACCTTGTACGTTGGGTTGGAGATGGTGATGCCATTAATGCTGATGATGTTTTGGGACCTCTTGGATACAGCACAGGTACTCCTGGAACAAAAACAAAAGGGCTTTTCCCGATACCACAGTCAGAAATCAACTCGACCTATGGTGAAAACAAATTAATTCAAAACGAGGGTTATTAAACCATCGTTGGGTTTATTTTATTTGTTAAAGTTCTTTACAGTTTGATGATACTTAAATTTAGGCTAAAGCCTTCTTTTTAGAAAAGTTTTAATGAGCTTCTTGTGGCGATTTAAAAATGAGTCGGATGATTCAATAGTTTTTCAAGGGAAGCTTTAGCCTAAATTCAAATTATCTTCATTACAAATTTTATTTAAAACAAAAATGTTTATTGATTAAATGTATTTTATACGCTTTTCAAAAAAAATATTTTTTTAACGTTCATTTCTTTAATTGGTAGTAGTGATTTTAAAAAAAAAAAATTACATTTGCCTTCAATGTTTCTAATAACTAAAATAAATTCTTAACTTAAAAACTAATATTATGACAAGAAAAATTTTTACTCTACTTTTTATTGTTGCTGCTTTTGTATCAGCACAAGGACAAACTGTTATTCCAAGCGCTGCTAAAGCTCCTATTGTTGATGGTTATATCGATGATGTTGATGATCCATGGGGTCCATTTATTGATTTGACTGCAAGAAATCCTGCAGGTACAACTACTGGTATGACAGCAAAATCATGTTTAATGGCTGGTACAGATGCTTTCTATTATGCAATTGTTGTTCAAGATGCAACTCCTAACAACGATGCAACTGTACTTACAGACAGTTATACAAGAGATTGCAACGAAATTTTCTTTTCGTTGGATACAGTAACTGAAGCTGCAGGTGCATACAAAACAGGTTGCTGGCAGCTCAGAACCCAACGTGAAGGCGAAACCCTTAACGATGGTAATTCAGGTGCTAACACTTGGTCAATTGCAAGTTTAACTGGTGATGCTGGTTTTCAGTGTGTTTCTGAAACTTCAGCTACTGAGTATGTAATTGAAATGATTTTACCTTATGCTGTTTTAGAAGCCGGTATGGATCCAGTATGGGATCACAAATTCTTCAGGTTTGAAAATGCTGTTGGTGACAATACAGATGGCACTGCTGCTGGTAGAACAGAACAACGTTACTGGAAAGATATCGCTACTGGTGATGGTGGCTGGAATAACACAAGAGTTATGACTATTTATGCTATGCCTGGTGTCGACGTTTCAGTTAAATCAAATAACGCTGTAAAAGCTTCTGCATTTGTAGCAAACAATGTATTGATTGTTAAAAACGTAAGCGGTATTGTTAACATTTATGATGTTAAAGGTACACTTGTTCGCAAATCAGTTATCAATGGTAATGGCTCAATCGCAATTTCTGATCTTAAATCAGGTGTTTATATTGTAAAGAGCAACGATTTCGCACAGAAATTTGTAAAATAAGAATTTTTTAAATAGTGAAAAAGGTTGCTTAATTCTAAGCAACCTTTTTTTTTAAATAAATCATTCGTTTATAAATTAAAAACCCATTTTATGAATAAATTACTTCGAGCCAGTGAAAATCCAAATGGACAAGTGATTAACAGCAGGAAAAGATTGATCTTCAATCTTGTTTTATTCATCATCACGCTGTTGTTTTTATTCATCATTGAATTTGGTTTAAGAATTTTCAACTATGGTAATGATCTGTCCCTTTTCGTTAAATCGGTAAATTATTCAGGTTATTACGAAATAAATGGGAAAGTAAATCTTCGTTACTTTTCAAAATTTGAACGGACATCTTCAACGAGCGATATTTTTTTAATCGAAAAACCAGACACCTGCTTTAGAATATTCGTATTTGGAGAATCAACAGCCAGGGGTTTCCCATATCAGGCAGGTAACTCTTTCCCTAACATACTGTATTATCGGTTGCAGGATGCCTTTCCTGATAAGCGTATTGAAGTAATTAATCTTTCTGCTTCCGCCATCAATAGTTATAGCTACATCGATATGTTGGGTGAGGTTTTGGATCAGAAACCCGATTTAATTCTTCTTTATGGCGGTCACAACGAGTATTATGGCGCATTGGGTGTTGGTTCAGTTGAAGGAGGTGGAAATGTCCGTTGGATTAAAAAGTTAAGATTAAAGCTTTGTAAATTACGATCATTTCAATTGGTCCAGAATTCAATAATGAAAGGAAGCATGATTCTTTCTAAGAATGATCAGGGTGATGACGGTACACTCATGTCGAGAATTGCAAAAGATAAAGACATATTGATTAATTCGCCTCAGTTTAATGCCGGGATTGAACAATTCAGTAAAAATATTTCGGAGCTGGTTCAAAAAGCTCATAAAAAGAATATCCCGGTTGTAATGAGTGAATTGGTTAATAATATCAAAGATCAGGAGCCTTTTAAATCAGCAGGGACACCTTCGGCTATCGATGTATTTAATGAGGCAAAAAGGCTTGAGGCTGAAGGAAAAGTCAAGGAAGCAAAAGAATTGTATTATCAGGCAAAGGATCTTGATGTCATAAGATTTAGATCTCCTGAAAGAATAAATGAAGTGATTCAAAGCATTTGCAAACAAAATAATTTGCCTTTGGTCCCAATGAAAAGGGTTTTTGAAATGGAATCACCAAATCAACTCATTGGGAATAATCTGATCATTGAACATTTGCATCCCAATATTGATGGCTATTTCTTAATGGCTGATGCATTCTTCAACACGTTAAGAGAGAACAAACTTATCTCTAAAAACTGGAATACTTCCAAGATTAAACCATCTCTCTATTATAGAAATCATTGGGGATTTACAGAATTAGATAGCCTATTGGGTGAATTAAATATAAAATCGCTAAAGGCTGGATGGCCCTATCGGCCAGAAAATCAGTTGAAAACTTTTGTGCAGACCTATCGTCCCGAATCTTACGTCGATTCGGTAGCATTTGCTTATTTGACGGGTGATTATGAAACAAGGCATATTGAAGACGAACACATTAAAGTCGCCCAACATTATTTCAAACTGGGGCAGAACGATAAAGCTTTTAAAGAATACTTGGCATTAATTAAATTGCATCCCTATATAGCCGATTTATATTTTGATGCATCAAAATACTTAATCGCTCAACAGAAATTTTCCGAAGCGCTTGAACTTATTAATTCTGCTCCTTTAATGGAGAAGAACTTTTTCTATTATTACATGATCGGAACATTAAAATTGAAGATTGGTGATACCCAAACAGCGATTAATAATCTTGAACATGCGTTTAAAATTATTACACCTGTCGATAAACCCGAGAAGGTTTTAATGCCTCTTTATGTTGCCTATAAGGAATCTGGCGACACGGAGAATCAAAAAAGGGTTATGGGGCTCATCAAACAGTCTATTCCTGAATTAGGAAAAGAATCAATGTTGGAAAAAGCAAAGCCGGCGGCTCCTGCTGTTTCGGCGAATGAAATGATCGCGATGGCAGAATCGCTTTTGAAAAAAAGGGAATTTGAGAAGGCAAAAGAGTTGCTGTTTTCAGCGAATAAAATCGAAGAAACGGCAAAGGCCGATAAATTAATTGGGATGATTTTTTTCACACAAAAGGAAAACAAGTTGGCTTATACCTATAGCTTGAAGGCCTATCAATTAGATCAGAATGATTTTGAGAACAACAATAATTTATACATTCTGTGTTTATTGAACGACGATTTAAAAAATGCCTCATTAGTTTTGGAAAAATTGCGATCAATGAATATTGAGCCCAGTAAGATACAGCGGCTCGAAAATTTATATGACAAGAAAAAGAAAGAACTTGAATCGAATTAATTTCAACCGTCAAATTTTATAACGAAAATCCAAAACATTTTTTCAAGTATTTCGTTCCTTTTGCAGCGAAACAATGCTGATTGCTGATATTGATCAGTTCGTTTCAGTTTTTGATTTTTAAATAACCTGATAAATATTAGTTTAACATTCAAAAAATAAAAGCAATGTATATTGAAGAAATTGTAGGAAGAGAGATTTTGGATTCACGTGGAAATCCAACTGTTGAAGTAGAGGTGACTCTCGAAAGCGGGATTAAAGGGATTGCTGCTGTACCATCTGGTGCTTCGACCGGCGAAAACGAAGCCATTGAATTGCGCGACGGAGACAAGAGCCGTTACCTGGGTAAAGGTGTGCTGAAAGCGGTTGAAAATGTAAATTCAATCATTGGCCCCGAACTGGAAGGTTTTAGCGCCTTCGATCAGGTGATGATTGATAAAAAAATGATTGAACTCGACGGCACCAAAACCAAGAGCAACCTTGGCGCTAATGCCATTTTAGGTGTTTCGCTGGCAGTTGCCAAAGCTGCGGCTAACTATCTTGAGTTACCATTGTATCGCTACATTGGGGGAGTAAACGCTAAAACATTGCCCGTTCCAATGATGAACATCATCAACGGAGGTTCGCACTCCGACGCGCCGATTGCTTTTCAGGAGTTTATGATCCGTCCGGTTGGCGCTCCTTCGTTCCGCGAGGGGTTACGCATGGGAGCTGAAGTATTCCATAGCCTGAAGAAGATCTTCCACGATCGTGGTTTAAGCACGGCGGTGGGCGATGAAGGTGGCTTTGCTCCTACACTGAAAGGTACAGAAGATGCATTGGAAAGCATCCTTCTGGCCATTGAGAAAGCCGGTTACAAGCCAGGTGTTGATGTTACAATTGGGTTAGATTGCGCTGCATCTGAATTCTACAAAGATGGCATTTACGACTACTCCAAATTTGAAGGGGCAACAGGTGCTAAACGGACTTCAGCACAACAAGCCGATTACCTGGCAGAACTGGCCGCAAAATATCCGATCGATTCGATTGAAGATGGTATGAGCGAAGGCGACTGGGACGGATGGGTTGCATTGACCCAAAAACTGGGTGACAAAATCCAGCTGGTTGGCGACGACCTGTTTGTAACCAATGTGGAATATCTGAAGAAAGGGATTGAACTGGGAGCTGCAAATTCCATTCTGATTAAAGTAAACCAGATTGGAACATTGACCGAAACGCTCGATGCCATTGAAATGGCTCACCGTGCAGGTTATACTTCGGTAACATCGCACCGCTCGGGCGAAACAGAAGATTCGACCATTGCCGATATTGCCGTGGCTACCAACAGTGGTCAAATTAAAACAGGCTCATTAAGCCGCTCTGACCGTATGGCCAAATACAACCAGCTTCTCCGCATTGAAGAAGAACTGGGCGACGAAGCCATTTACGGGTACAAGAAAGTGTATAAGAAATAAGTCATTAGAAAATAGTCATTAGGAAAGCCGTCTCTGAACAAGGGGCGGCTTTCTGTTTTGTAAAAAGTAAGTTCCGAAGTGAAATTAGGGATGAGGTTTATAATCCTGAAAGGATTTACTTTGAATAACGCCGGGTGAAACCCGGTGGAATGAAAGCAATAAAACATTTGAGCCCTAACAGGGCTCAACAATGCAATGATATTGAACCCATTTAGGGTTCTTCCAGATTTCAGGTCGAATTTCACCGGGTTTCACCCGGCGTTATTTATATTCAAGTCTTCCAGACTTATAAAAAAATATTTATTGTTTTTTAAGTGCTTAGATCGAACTCATGTTAACTTAGAATCTGCAATACCTTTAGAACCTGAAAAGTTACTTTGCCACAATCTCCCTCAGCGTTTGGCGCAGGATCTTCACCTCAAGTTCCAGCTCTTTGATGCGTTCGTTCAGCCCGGCTACTATTTGTGCTGCCGATTCTGTTTTCTGTGGGGCAGGGTCTACGTAAGGCAGCATCTCGGCAATTTCGCGGAAGAAATTATACTCGCACATTGCTGAGAATTGGGCCAGCCGCTGCACATCCATATTGGTGCGCTTCATCATTCCAAAAATGGTTGACGGGTTCAGTTTCAAACTCCGGGCAATATCAGCCGGGGTAAAATGCCTGCGATTTATTTCGCGATTGACCATTGTATAAACAGCTATTCTTTCCATAACGACTCTTTTTTACATTAAATATAACTCTTTCTAAATAGAATTCAAATAAATATAGTTTGAAATATCATTCATCCAATTGATTATTCAATGTAAATATTGTGTCCTGAAATTAGGGCAATTGATTATATACGATGAATATTGTACCCTGAAAGTAAGGCAATTGATTATGCACGATAAATATTGTGTCCTGAAATTAAGGCAATGGATTGTGTGGAATAAATATTGTTAATTGAAATAAAATGATTGATGTAACCAACTAAATAATTGATATTATAAACAGGACGATGCTTTGAAATTGTTTTTAAAGAACCATTTGGCCATAACCAGGAATGATTTGTTTCGAAAACAATGAATCCAATTGTCCATGTTGCATCAATGGTCAAAT
>Ga0209373_10004039_pt1 | contig 12972 bp, 12 predicted proteins | sample Higcelweek5metaG_FD_187173 | JGI IMG/M metagenome (GOLD analysis project Ga0209373, IMG submission 187173) | Freshwater pond sediment microbial communities from the University of Edinburgh, under environmental carbon perturbations - High... | ecosystem: Environmental > Aquatic > Freshwater >...
ATTGTCTATAGTTCCATTTTACAAAAGATTTTAATTACAAAACCATTCCTTGATGCGAAGATTTTAGTTAATGGTAGAGATGAAGAGACATCTATTGTTTCAGGTGGACAGAATGTTACTGCTCAAATATCTTGGGCTAACAATTTATCAACGCGAATAACTGATGGACAAATTATTGTTAGTTTGTCTGGTAATGCTTTTGATAAAACTACAGTTGATTCATCCAACGGTTTCTATGATTCAATAAATAATCAAATTATTTGGGATAAGACTTCTGTCCCCGATTTTGCAGAAATAAACCCAGGACAAAGTGGAACGGTTTCATTTAATTTTAAACCGCTTTCTCTTGTTGGTTCATCAACAGCTCTTAGAAATCCTCAGATATCAATTAAAGTTAGTATCAAAGGTAGACAGCCACTACTTGGTTCAACCTACAGTGATGTGAATAATTTTTCTGAAAAAATAATTAAAATATTATCAGATTTTCAGATTGTTTCTTCCGCAGCTTATGGTTCAGGGAGTATTCCACCTAAAGCTGAAACTGAAACTAAATATGTAGTAACTTGGACACTTTCTAATTCGGCAAATAGTATAACAGGAGCTTCAGCTCGTTCAGTATTACCTATATATGTTAACTGGGTTGGGCTATATTTAGGAGCCGGAGAAAATGTTACTTATAATGAAGTTACTCGTGAAGTGATATGGAATATAGGTTCAGTTGTTCCTAATACAGGGATAACAACAAATCGTGAAATTTCATTTATAATTTCTATCAAGCCATCCCTAGCTCAAGTAGGTAGCGTGCCTCAGTTGATGAAAGAAGTTTCTCTTTCTGGAACAGATTCATTTACAGGAACTGCTGTTAAAACTACTTACAGTTCTATAATGACATCATCAGCAAGTGGTGGTGATGGACGGGTTGTGCAGTAATTACCAATTAATGATTAAGAATTAAGATGCAAGAAAAGAATGACAATTTAATGGAGACGATAATATCACTTTGTAAACGTAGAGGTTTTATTTATCAAGGTTCTGAAATATATGGTGGACTCGCTGGAACATATGATTATGGTCCTCTTGGTGTTACTTTGAAAAATAATATTAAAAGTCTCTGGTGGAAAAAATTCGTTGAATCTCGGGAAGATATGTATGGAGTTGATGCGGCAATTATTATGAATTCGGAAGTTTGGAAGGCGAGTGGACACGTAGAGACATTTGCTGATCCTCTAGTAGAGTGTAGCAAGTGTGGTTTGCGGGTTAGACCAGATCAAGTTATTGAAAATAAAGAAGAATTTTTAGAAGAAAAGAATAAGTGGATAGAAGATGTAGTTAATAAAACTCTAGAAGAAGTAAGCAATTGGCATAATGAAATTGAATCTATACTATCCAAAATAAAACCATTATATGATTCGATCTCCGAGGAAGAGAGAAAATCTTTTATTGAAGCTATTAGTCCAACAATAGATAAGGTTAATTCTATGCTGCAAAAATCAGAAAAAAATATAAATCTAGCTAAATTTATATTAGATGAGTTATCGAAATCTGATAAATATATAGGTTTTATTACTCAATATTATCTTAATAAATTTGTATTATGTCCTAATTCAAATTGTAAGGGGCATGATAGCTGGACTATACCTAGGATGTTCAATATGATGTTTCGTACTCAAATTGGAGCGGTTGAAGATTCTTCTGCTACGGTTTATCTTCGTCCAGAAACGGCTCAGGGTATGTTTGTTAATTTCAAAAATGTTGTAGATTCTTTTCACCCAAAACTTCCTTTCGGTTTAGCTCAAATTGGTAAAGCTTTTAGAAATGAGATAACCCCTCGTGATTTCATTTTCCGTGTTCGTGAATTTGAACAAATGGAAATAGAATATTTTTTAAGACCTGAGGACTGGGAGAAATATTTTGAATATTGGAAGAATGAGATACTTGAATGGATAGAAATGGTGGGAATAGATATGAGTAAGGTTTATGAACTTGAAGTTGAAGGTGCAGATTTAGCCCATTATTCAAAACGCACGATAGATTTTGAGTTTGATTTTCCTTTTGGAAGAAAAGAACTTTATGGTTTAGCCTATAGAACAGATTTCGATTTGAAAAATCATAATCTTTCTTATCAGGACGAAGAAACTAATACTAAAATTATTCCACATGTTATAGAACCTTCTTTGGGGGTAGATAGGACAGTTATTGCTCTTTTGTTGAGTGCTTACAAAGAAGATAAAAGTGGGGAAGAAGTAAGACCTTATTTAGCATTCAATCCTACTATTGCACCAGTTGTCTGTGCGGTTTCTCCACTCTTGAAAAATAAACCAGAACTTCGTGAATACGCGCACTTGGTTTATCGTATGCTTAAAGATGAATTTGGACGTGTTATGTGGGATGACAATGGTAACATTGGTAAACGTTATCGCAGACAAGATGAAATTGGAACTCCTTGGTGTATTGTTGTAGATTTCGATACTCTAACTGATAATCAAGTTACAATCCGTGATCGTGATACAGGTAAACAGGAGAGAGTTAAAAAAGAAGACATCATAGACTATATAAAAGATAAAATGAATTAAAAAAATAATATTATATTAATGAAACCACTAATTATATCTATTGTTTTATTGTTTACTCTTTCCGTCCTATGTTTTTTAATGTTTAAAAAAATAAAACAAAATTGTGAATTATTTTTTTCTGAGATGAAAATAATTTTAAATGCGACAGAATGGAAAATTAATATAGCAGAGAACTTATTGTTTAATGGATACCGAGGAATGATTATTTATTGCACAGGTCATTTTAAAGATAGAAAAGTCAAAATTAAATATTCTTCTAACAGGGGTAATCTAAAACTAATTTTTATTCCAAAAATAATTATAAAAAAAATCCCCCGGTATAAAATTTCAAAAGAATATCCCAAAATATATAAAAATTGTGTTTTTGACGGTAATAAAGTTTCACTTTATACAGATATTTATACTGTCTTTAATTATTCCGATTTTACTTTTGATGGCAATTTAAGTAATAAACCAATTTCTAGATATAAATTTTTAAATTATAAAGAAAAGAAATTAAGTCATGAAAAATGTGTTGAGTTGCTAGAAGATTTGACACACGCTTGTGAGATTGTTGAGACAGACTATATAAAAGATAAAATGAATTAATCAAAGCATAGTAAAAACCCTTATTTTAATAAGGGTTTTTACTATGCCATTGACTTTTTATATATAATATGCTATTATTTAGAAGTACCTTAATTTGCACCTTTGTTATGAAAAAACGAGTTTGGTCCGCAACGGTTCCCAATGATAGGACCTAAAGTTAACCTGAAACTGAAAATTGGTGATACCCCTACTTTTATCGCGAAAGTAGGGTTTTTTATTAAGTTTTTAGCAAGGACAGTCCTCGTGAGGATCTATTGTATTTGACTTCCGGTTTGTTTTGTAGTATTTTTTGTTTAAACTTTAAAAAAGGGAAAATGGAAAATAATGCAAAAAATCAAGTGATTAGTATCTTCAAAAAAGATTTTGCTAAAATATATAAATATAATAGTAAGATACAAAGAATGAAATCCGATTTATCTGAATTGAAGGGATATTTAGTGGATGAAATTTCAAATGAAATTCTATCCAAAGATATGTTTCCGGAAATAAGAGCTTTATTACTCTGTATATGTACAGATGGATATAAAATTAAGGAGCCTCTCATTAAAATCCTTGTTAGGAGAAGTTTATGGTTCAATGGTAATACATATTTAGTAAATAAAGAATATGGACTGCGTTTGTCAAGATTAATGAGTATATCTCAAAGATTTGGATATTATGACTATAAACCTTTTTTAAAAAGATTAAATGATTCGTTTATTGAAATCGAGTTCACCTATTTTATCAGAAAGGAAAAGTTGTTTATAAGTTTAAATTTTAAATAAAAGCCCTCATTTTAATTAATGCGGACTTTTTTTGTTTAGTCAAAAATATGCTAAAATATCCTTATGCAAAAAGCTAAAAAGAAAGTATATAAGAATGGATTGAGAGTTATAACTGTACCGATGAAAGATAATCCAACTGTCACAGTACTTGTTCTTGTTGGGACAGGATCAGATTATGAAACTAAAGATATCAATGGTATTTCGCACTTCTTGGAACATATGTGTTTTAAGGGAACTATAAAAAGACCAACGGTCCAAGTCATTTCTCATGAACTCGATTCTTTGGGTTGTCAGTACAATGCTTTCACTGGCCGTGAATGTACAGGGTATTACGCCAAAGGTGATCCTAAAAATTTTAAACAAATGTTTGATATAGTTTCTGATATTTATTTAAATTCAACTTTTCCAGAAACTGAAATGGAGAGAGAAAAAGGGGTGATAATAGAGGAATTAAATATGTATGAAGATATACCTCAAGCTCACGTCCAAGATATGTTTGATAAAGTTTTGTATGGTGATCAGCCTTCAGGTTGGAGTATTGTCGGAACGAAGGATAATATTCGTAAGATGACTCGTAAAAATTTTGTTGATTACAAGAAAAAACATTATGTTGCAGATAATACTCTTATTATAGTAACTGGTAATATAAAGAGTGACGAAGTCTATAAAGAAGTCGGTAAATATTTTAAAGAGATTCCATCTTCTAAAAGTGATAAAAAAATTAAAATAAAGGATATTCAAGATAAACCAAATGTTTTGTTGAAATATAAAGAAACAGATCAAACTCATTTTGTCCTCGGAGTTCGTTCTTTTTCTATTTTTGATAAAAGGAATTCGCAACTTTCTCTTTTGGCTGGGATACTAGGCGCAGGTATGAGCTCAAGACTTTTCCTCAAACTTCGCGAAGAAATGGGCGTCGCTTATTATGTGACATCGTCTAATAATTCATCTCTAGACCACGGGTTTTTCCAAATTTCTGCTGGAGTTAATAACGAAAGATTGGAAGAAGTTTTAAAAGAAATTATAAAAGAATGTAAAAAACTCATGGACGAAAAGGTTAGTGAGAGGGAACTAAAAAAAGTTAAATCATTTTTGATAGGGAATATGAAGATGTCTCTCGAAGCTACAGATGATATTGCAAATTTCTATGGAGGACAAGAACTTTTTAAAAAAGAAATTAAAACTCTTGATGAAAAGATAAAAGAAATAAACAAAGTAACCGCAAACGACATCCAAAAAATGGCTAAATTAATATTTGAGACAAAAAGTCTTAACCTCGCTGTCATTGGACCGTTTAAAGGAGACGCAAAATTCAAAGAAATATTGAAATTCTAATTATCTCCATAATGCCTGCCCGGTAGTATATTTTGCCAGAATCACCTTTAAGGTATAAAGTTTAGGATCATATAAAATTGGCAAAATTTACTACGGGGTGTTATTATCGTAATATATGGAAAAAGAAAGCAAAAATATAAATATAACGATATCGACAAATACAATAATAAAACTCCTTCTTTTAGGCGTTTTAATCTTTTTGCTTGTTAAATTATCTGACATCGTTTTGGTTATTCTAGTAGCTATTGTAATAGCTTCTTTCGTTGAATCAGCAGTTCGCAAGCTCAATAAATATATTAAAAATAGATCAGTTTTAGTCTTTCTTATTTATATATCTGCTATTGCGATAGTTGTTGGTTTATCATCTGTATTCATGCCTGTTTTTATAGACGAAATGTCTGCTCTTGTAACTTCTCTGTCTCAATATATTCCTAATAGTAGTATTTTAAATACTTTCCAAGCTGATACTATTACAGGAGCAAAAGATGTAGTTTCTACTCTCAGCCGTAATTCATCTTTGACGGATGTTGTTTCTAGTGTAAAGAGTTTGATTGAAAGTTTATCTGGAGGTTTTATTGATATCTTCAACGGGGCTTTTGGCGGAGTCCTCAACTTTATTTTGGTAGTCATCATATCTTTTTACCTTTCTATTACTGAAAAAGGAATTGAAAATTTCTTACGCATTATTATTCCTAGAAAAAGTGAAGAATATGTAATTGATCTCTGGCAACGTACAGAACGTAAAATTGGTTTATGGATAAAAGGACAAGTTCTCTTAGGTCTTATTATTGGACTTTTGGCCTACTTAGGATTAACAATTTTGGGAGTACAATATTCTCTCGTTCTTGCTATTGTGACTGCCTTTTGTGAACTTGTTCCTTTCGGAATATTCTTGGCTGTAATTCCAGTTGTTCTCTTTGGATTCTTGGATGGTGGTGTAACAATGGCATTACTTGGATTTGGTCTATATTTTATACTTCATCAATTTGAAAATTATTTAATATATCCATTAATAATAAAGAGGGTAATAGGTATTTCTCCTCTTGTTGTTGTCCTCGCTATTATTATTGGGTTACAGCTTGCTGGATTCTTTGGTTTAATTCTTGCAATTCCTGGAGCTGTTTGTCTATTAGAATTTTTAGATGACCTTGAAAAGAAAAAAATTCTTTCAAGAGCGGAAGCATAATATGCAAAAGTCATTTTTTTTAACAACAACTCTTCCTTACGTAAATGCTCCACTTCACATGGGACATGCTCTTGAATTTGTCAGAGCTGATGCAATTGCTCGGTACAAGAAACTTTCTGGATTTGATGTTTATTTCAATACCGGAGTAGATGAACATGGGATGAAAATATATGAAAAGGCAAAAGAGAATGGAACAACTCCTCAAGAGTTTGTTGATCAGGGATTTGAAGTATTTCAAGAACAATTAAAAATATTTAACGTAAGCTCAGATATTCATTTTATAAGAACAACAGAAGAAAAGCATATACAAGCCGCTCAGGAATTTTGGAAAAGGATAACTAATAATGGATATATTTATAAGAAAACTTATGAAGCAAAATATTGTGTTGGCTGTGAGAGTGAAAAGACTGATAGTGAGTTAGTAAATGGAGAATGTCCACTCCACCCAGGGCAAGAACTTAAACTTATAAATGAAGAGAATTATTTCTTTAAATATTCTGAGTTCGGTGATCGTTTATTAAAATTCTATGATAAAAATCCTAATTTTGTCGTTCCAGAATTTCGCTTGAACGAAATAAAGAATTTTGTAAAAAATGGACTTCAAGATTTCTCAATTTCACGTTTAAAAGAAAAAATGCCATGGGGAATTCCTGTTCCGGATGATGATACTCAGGTGATGTATGTGTGGTTTGATGCACTTGTAAATTATATCTCAACATTAGGTTGGCCTAATGATAAAGAAAACTTTGAAAAATATTGGGTAAATGGTAATCCAACTCAATATTGTGGAAAAGATAACACTCGTTTTCAAGCCGCTATGTGGCAAGCAATGCTTATGGCTGCCGAATTACCTAATTCTTTCCAAATAGTTGTGAATGGTTTCATCACGGGTGAAGGTGGAATAAGAATGTCTAAAACTCTTGGTAACGTTGTTGACCCCCGTGATGTAGTTAAAGAATACGGCACTGATGCCTTACGTTATTTCTTACTTCGTGAAGTTGGTAGTTTTGAAGATAGTCCATTTACAATAGAAAGATTTAAAGAATCATATAACTCAGGGCTAGCAAATGGGTTAGGGAATTTGGTTTCAAGAATAATGACTTTGTCTGAAAAATATTTAACTGAAGTTTTTATACTTCCTGAATACAAAGATGATCAATCTGAATATTGGGATAAGTATGACATAAAAGCTGTTATGGATTTAACATGGCATTTTATTGGAGATCTTGATCAGTACATTCAAACGGAACAACCTTTTAAGGTTATAAAAATAGATGAAATAGCTGGTAAAGAGCATATAAAAATTTTAGTTCAAAAATTATCTATTATTGCTAGACGTTTAATTCCTGTTATGCCAGAAACTGCAGAAAAAATAATGAATTTAATCAAAGATAATAAAAAACCAGAATCTCCTTTGTTTTTAAGAAAAGAATAGTTTTGACTTTTGGCCTAATTTGTGATATACTGTAAGGGAGTGTAGTTTTTTAAAGTGATAATTTAATTCAATAATAAGATGAAAGGTTCGACTGAAAAACAAAATTCCAAGAGCGTATTGCAATTTATGGAAGATTTAGTTCAGAAGATATTGGATAAATTCTTTCCTGAATTCATGGAACGTCTTGGCGAGAGGAAAAATTTTTGAAAAGCAAGTAACATTATTAAGCCTGTCTTTAGACGGGCTTTTTATTTTATAAATAAGTGATATATTTACTTTATGCCAAAATACATAGATATACATGCGCATACAAACTTTGAATCATTTGAAGAAGATAGAGATGAAGTTGTTTCTCGTGCCTTAGAAAATGATACTTGGGTTATAAATATTGGTACACAGTTAGATACTTCTAAAAAAGCAGTTAAGATGACAAGTGCGTACAAGGAAGGAGTTTATGCAACAATTGGACTTCACCCAATTCACACAGGTGCGTCATATCATGATAAAAATGAATTAGGTAATGAGGGAAAAGAATTTACCCAGTTAGTAGATGTTGGCGATACTCCGACTAATGTCGGAGCGCACAATAGTGCATCGCCAACATTCACTACTGGGTTTACCTCTCGAGGAGAAATTTTTGATAAGGAAAAATATCGAGAACTCGCTCGTCTTGGCAAGGTTGTAGCAATAGGAGAATGTGGACTTGATTATTATAGATGTACAGAAGAATCTATTGAAAAACAAAAAGTTGCTTTCGTTGATCAGATAGAACTTGCAAATGAACTTGGATTGCCTCTGATGCTTCACATTAGAAATAATCCGACTGATAAAAGTCGAAATGCTTATTTTGATGCTTGCGAATTATTAAAGAAGTATCCAAAAGTAAAAGGGGTCTCTCATTTCTTTGCTGGTAGTGTGGGTGATATGAATAGATTTGTTGATTTAGGTTTCTATATTTCTTTTGCTGGGCCTATCACTTATCCACCAAAGCCAGAGATTTGTGATTATGAGAAAGTCATCCTAGAAACCCCAATTGATAGGATAATGGCTGATACAGATAGCCCTTATGTTGCTCCAGTGCCCCACAGAGGGGAGAGAAATGAACCAGTGTATGTTTCTCTAATTGTGAAGAAAATAGCCCAAATTAAGGGTTTAGACGAAAAAGAGGTGGCTTCTAAGATAGTCTCAAATATCAAGGGATTGTTTGCAATTTAGATACTTTTTTGTTAGTATGACCCTACGTCTCGCTTGTTCCAACCCTGAAGTTGGAACACATAGGTCCATAGTGGGATATTATTAAAATAACATTTATTTTGCGTAATTTACGCATTTATTCAATGGCTAAAAAGAATATAGAAGAAACTTCAGATGAGAAAATTGCTCGTCTTGAAGTGTATGAAGTTGGTTATATAATGTTACCAACAATAGCAGAAGAAAATCTTGGAGCAGAAGTAACTGCTTTCAAAGATACTTTGTTAGAGCAGGGAGTCTCATTTATTTCTGATGAGTATCCTAAATTAATCGAATTAGCATATGAAATGTCTCGTTCAATCAACAATAAGAAACAAAAGTTTTCTTATGGTTATTTTGGTTGGGTAAAGTTTGAATCTAATACAGATCAAGCTAAGACTATAAAAGATATGTTAAGTAAAAACGAAAAATTAATTCGTTATCTTATGATTAAGACTGTTCGCGAAAGTACTATGTCTGTAAAACGTGCATATACTAAACCAGAAGGCGCTAAGCGTCGTCCAGTTCAAAAGCACGAAGAGATTGATCAAGCAAGTGAAGCAATCATAGACAAGGAAATTGATGCTCTCGTGGTATAATAAGATTAGTTACTAGAAACTAGTGATTAGGTTCTAGAAAAATCATTATTAGAAAATTAAATAGTTTTTAGTATATAGAAAATAGTGATATCACTAGGAACTAGAAACTAAAAACTAGAAACTAATTTATGTATTTAAACAAAGCATTTATAATAGGTAATCTTACCCGAGACCCAGAACTTAAGGCAATTCCTTCAGGTATTAAAGTCTGTAGCTTCTCTGTGGCTACTAATCGCGTTTGGAAAGATAAAAATGGAGCTAAACAAGAAGCAGCAGATTATCACAATGTGGTTGTCTTTGGCCGTCAGGCTGAAACTGTTGCTCAATACATGAAAAAGGGCAGTCAGGTTATGGTAGAAGGTCGCATGCAAACAAGAAGTTGGGATGATGCAGCTACGAACACCAAAAAGTATCGTACTGAAGTTATCGCCGATAGAGTTCAATTCGGTTCAAATAGTAACGGTCCTAAGAGTGGTGGAAATTTTGATCAGTCATCTGATACAAAGGCTTCAGCTCCTCAAAGTAAAGATGAAGGATTGGAAACTATTGAATATCCAGAAGAACAGATTAATGCAGAAGATATACCGTTTTAATCATTAAGAATTAATAAATTTAAAAAATGAAACAAGATTATTTCTCATCAAACAATATAAAACATATTGACTACAAAGATATTGAATTGTTGAAAAGATTTATATCTCCAAGTGCACGAATGCTTTCTCGCAGACGCACAGATATAACATCAAAGAACCAACGAAAACTTGCTGTAGCAATAAAAAGAGCTAGATTTATGGGATTACTTCCATACGTTGCTAAATAGAGATATTTAAAAGCCCCGCCATTTATGGCGGGGCTTTTCTTTATATTATTTTAATTGGATAGATTTTAGAAATTCGTTTAGTTCGTCTCCTTTGATTTCTCTATATTCGCCAAGCGGAATTTTATCCAAATTTATATTCATAACTCTGATTCTCTTTAAATCAATGACTTCGTGATGCAATGCTTCACACATGCGGCGAATCTGTCTCTTTTTACCCTCAGTAAGTATTATATGAAAAGTATCTTTAGATAAAGACTTACCTTGTGCATCTCTCCATACTTTACATTTTCTGCTGACAAATTTGTCGAAACGAACACCATTTTCCATTAATGATATAAAAGTGTCTGAGAAGGGTTTATCTAATTTCACGACATATTCTTTTTCGTGAACATATTGTGGAGATAATAAACGATCTGTTGCTCGTCCATCGTTTGTCATCAATATAAGTCCATGTGAATCTTTGTCTAATCTACCAATAGGGAAAACCTTAACTGGGAATTTGGTCACGCTCAATATATCTTTACTCCCAACGTCTTTGTTTGTAGAAACATTTACATTTTTGTTATAAGCATAATAAACGTATTCATTTTTAGCTTTTTTAGAATTTACTACTACCTCATCTCCCTCATAAACCTTATCTCCTAGGACTGCCTTTCTCCCATTTATAAAAACAAGACCTTTTTTAACAAGTTCGTCTCCTCCTACTCGTGTTGAGTAATTTAATTGTGCTAGATATTTATTAATTCGTACTGGATAAATTATTTTTATCCCGTTAGAAGTAGATCGCGATATGTCGGTCTTTAGATTTAAAGTATCTCTTTGTTTAATATTTTTTCTCATTTTTTATTTTTATTATGAATCGTGATCGCGACTTCTAATGGGATTCATGGTTATGTTTTAATTTAGGAATAATATAGAAACCAACGGTCATTATAATACCAAGAATAATAAATAAATATTTAATTGGTAGTATAAAGAAAACTATTGTTGCACACATAGGGGCAATAAGATAGGCGATAGGGTTCATATCTCGATATATACCCAAGAGATATGCGTCCTCTGTTTTTATATGACTAAAGAAATATACTTCTCCTGTTGTCTCTATGATACTTGCTCCAACACGTGTTATAAAAAGAACTATAGCCCAAATAATTATATTTGTTGATGTAATGAATGATATTGTAATAGTTGAAATTGTTATAATAACAAAACCTATATACAGAAGAGATTTTTTATTAAAATGATATTTATCTATTAAAAGTCCTACGGGTAATCCTAATATAACAAAAGGAGCAAGCATAATAGTAAACACAATACCTATTTGGCCCCAACTAAATCCCAAATGTTCATAAAGATAGATTGGAGTATAAACAACCATCCAAGCATAGAAAAACTGAAGTAAAAAGCTAATTATTACAATAGCGAACATGTGTCTATTGGTTTTTAAGTATTTAAAAGTTTTTAAGAACGGAGTTCTTTTATAAGTTTCATCTTTAAATGTTTTAACTGAAAAGACTAAACCAATTGTCATCAGAACAACCATTACGAAAGCAAGAAGATAGATAGCTTTATATCCACCTTCTTTTGTAACCATAAACGATGCAATAAGCGGGGATAACATCCAAGCAAGATTAATAATAGTTAGATAAAAACCGCGGGTTTTTCCTGTCTTTGATGGATCACTAAAATGTTCAATAAAGATATCAATGCAGAATAATACTAGAGTATTTGTTGCTGTAAATGCTATAAAAGATGCTCCTATAATGTAAGGATTTTTTGAAGTTATGAGTCCAACAAGTGAAAGCATGTTAAACGTCAAAAATGTTAAGATCAATCTTCTATTCCCAAAATTTTTCAATATATTTGCACTATTTGAAAGCAAGATGAGAGCTACAACAGAAGCTAAAGTATATAAAACCCCGACATATTTTTCAGAAATTATGCCGGTTAAAAAAATGGAATTTATATAAGCAGATAATGCTATATGGAGACTGAATATGAATGACAGTATATATATTCTTTTTATTTTCTTTGTCTTCATTTTTTATTTAGATACTTAATAGAACTGGTATAACAATAGGTCTTTTGGCTGTTTTTTGGAAAAGAAATTTTGAGATATTATCTCCGAGAGCTGTCTTAATAGAATCAAAGTTGATAGGATTCATTCCTTGAGTTTCGTCTTCAACAGTTTTCTTGATAATTAAACGTACTTGATGCAATAGTTCTTGATTTTCTTTCAAATAAATAAAACCACGAGATATTATATCTGGTGACTTTCTTAATTTTCCAGAAATAGAATCAATTGTTGCAATTAATACGAACATTCCATCTTGAGCAAGCATGACTCTATCTCTTATGACAACATCTTGCTCATCACCGACAGAAAATCCATCCACCATCATAGGTCCTGAAGGAGCTCTCTCTTTGCGAGCGCTTATCTTT
>Ga0209373_10004041_pt1 | contig 12965 bp, 10 predicted proteins | sample Higcelweek5metaG_FD_187173 | JGI IMG/M metagenome (GOLD analysis project Ga0209373, IMG submission 187173) | Freshwater pond sediment microbial communities from the University of Edinburgh, under environmental carbon perturbations - High... | ecosystem: Environmental > Aquatic > Freshwater >...
GGTTTCGGTCTCCAGCAGGTCTTCGAGGCCGCGCCGGGAGAGATAGAGCTGGCTGTTGAGGTAGATGGAGAGCCCGCTGTTGAGGTAGGCGTACATCCAGAGCCGTTTTTCCAGATACTCCGGCTTGAAGGCGTAGCCGGGAAAGAGTTCGGCGTCCGGCGTAAAGGCGACGAGCGTACCGTTGCGTTCGGCGGTCTCTCCCCCGTCCTCGTCCTGAAGCACGCCGCGTTCGAAGCGTGCCTCGCGGAATTTGCCGTCGCGCACCGAGCGCACGGAGAATTTCGCGGAGAGCGCGTTGACCGCCTTGGTGCCGACGCCGTTGAGCCCGATCGAATAGGCGAAGGCGTCGCCCTCGTATTTGCCGCCGGTGTTCATCTCCGAGACGCAGGCGACGAGCTTGTCCAGCGGAATGCCGCGGCCGTAGTCGCGGACGCTCACGCTGCCTTCGTCGAGCGCGATGTCGATCCGCTTGCCGACGCCCATGGTGAATTCGTCGATGCAGTTGTCGATGATCTCCTTGACCAGCACGTAGATGCCGTCGTCGGGGTGGGTTCCGTCGCCGAGGCGGCCGATGTACATGCCGGGCCGGTGCCGGATATGCACCAGGGGGGACAGCGTCTTGATTGAACTGCCGTCGTACCCGTTTGCCGCATCCGCCATGTAGCGCCTCCTGCCGTGTTTTCCTCTGGAACCGTAAGAAAGTAATATAACATTTCTTCCCGGAAATGCAAACGGGATACGGCGGATTCAGGGGGCGCGGCATTGCGACGGAACAAACATACATCTCCAGGGAATTACTCGATAACTCGAGTGTCCGAAGGATCTTTGTTCGCTTTCACATAAGCGAGCCATTCCGCTTCCGTGGCATAAGGCAGCCAGCCAGGACGTGCGACATAATCGGTGTCCATGCATTCGAATTCAAGGCGGAAATCCTCTTTGTCGCTCCGGAAGACGACATGCAGACTGATGACCGTCTGCATGTCGATGACTTCTTTCATGGTATTCGCTTCTTCGTGATTGACCAGCTTCAAATGCCTCGGCATCAGGAACACGAGTCTTCCGCTTTCGCCTGCCGGACGACGCACGGTTCCCCGCAGGGTCCGTGTTTTTTCGTCGTAGGCGAGGGTTTCGACCTCGGCGTTGCCCTGTTCGATATGCATGTCGGTCGACAGGAGCCACGGATAGGGACGCGCGATGGACAGCCGGAAAAGCCTGCAGCATCCGGGCGGAACGGCGCAGGGGAACGAATCGCGATAAGTTCCGACGTATTCACCGTTCCAGAATTCGAAAACGCGGTATTTTTCGTTGGAATCGCAACCGATTTTTGAGAAATCGATGCGCGTACGGTAGGCGTCCGCTCCCGGGGCGGTATTGAAAACCGCCACCAGAACATAACGGTCATAAGTGGTGGTGACCACCTTTTTCAGAATATGGCAACCTCCTGCGGAGCCGATGCTGTCGAAAAGATCGACGGGAACGGGAATTCCTCCGGTCCGCGGCAGGCACATTTTCAACATTCGCAGCCGTTCCGGTGTGATTTTGCGCAGATTGTCGCCGAGAACCATGGGACTGTCGCCGCTCAACCCGAACATGGTGGCGGTAATGCGGGCGTGTTCCAGCGGAATCGGCTGATCGATCGTGAATTCATTGAGGTCGTTGACGTACACTTTCCGGTTGGTAAACCATGCGGCGGCAGCATTCTGAACAAAGGAATGGGCGTTCGAAAAGTGCTCGTCGTGCATGCAGTACGTGGCGTTTCGCCAATTGGGGAACGGATGCATCGGGCGGCCTTCACCGTAGTCCCGGACAACCCGCGCCGAATTGACACAGCCGATGAACGCGGGGGAAGAAGCCACCGCCGTTTGAAGATGCGTATCGGTTCCCGCCGCGTCGCGGATCGCCTTGAATATATCGCGGGCGGCTTCCAGCGGCAGGCATGTTTCGTCGTACCGGCGCGCCCCCGGAATCATTCCGAGAAAATCCAGCATGTACGCGCGCGCACCGAGTTTACGGTACTCCGCAAAGATTTTCTTCAAGTATTCTTTGGTTTTGGGATGCGTTCCGTCAAGATAGTATTTGGTGAGCTTTTGGGTCGCATACGGCCCCCGTCCGAATTCCCAGCCGCAGTGAAAATCGCGGGAGACCGGGGCTCCGGAATTATCCTTGAGCAAATTTTCCCTGTTCTCCTCCAGAATCCCGTCCGCCTCGCCGAAAAACCAGAACGGGGAAAACCACAATTTGAAATTCCACCCTTCCCGGTGCAGACGGGTGAGCAATTCACGGTAGCTGCCTCCGTCCCGCCGTTTTTCGAACGTCAGCCAGTTTCCGGGCAAGCCGTTTTTCAGAATGCAGTGCGTTCCGCCCGTGGTCAGGGAAATTCCGAATCCGCCCAGCTTTTCCCGCGTCGCTTCCGTCTCCGCCAGAAGAACATCCGACCAATCGTTTTCTCTGGAGGTAAAGGAATCCGCCCAGGTGCCCTCGCAACTGCAGACGCCCGCCGTACCTTCGAAGGAAGGAGAGTATCTTTCGTTGACATTGTCCGCCCAGGACTCCAGCGCTTCATACGGGTCGGAGTGATACGTGATCCGGAGAGTTTCCGAACGCAATTCTCCGCCCGGCGGCAGCGAATATTCTCCCGGAGTGCAGACTGCCCGGTATTCCGCGATGCCGCCGGCTTGTTTTTCATAGCGGATTCGGTGTTCGCATTGCATCCGGTCCAGCGTCACAAAAGCGATCAGCGCCGTCCGTTTCGCCGCGGGAGCGTACAGATGGCACAAGGTCGTCGAATGATAATTCCCGTCGGCGGCAAAACACTCCACGCACATGTCCCACGGTTTCCAGCGGAAAAATCGAACAGTCTCCGGATCCGGGCCGAGATCGATGCGTCCGTCCCGGTCCGCCCGGCCATGCAGGACATTCCATTCGCCGATTTCAACCGGCTTGCCGCTCTCATTCCGGAGCGTGGAAACAAGTTCGAGCGCATTTCCTTTCTCCCGGGCCGTCCATATCCAGCGAACGCCGTTGGCGAAGAGAAATTCCGACTTCCCGTCGGCGCCGGTGCGTTCCGCCGGTCTGGCGTCCGTCAGGGAACAGACTTCGCCGTTCATGGCGACGGAACCGGAAATATTTTGCAATGCCAGCGTATTGTCAGCCGCCGGGCGGATGAAAAAGCGGCCGGTTTTCAAAGACCATTTCAAGCCGACGAGTTTTTCCATTTTTCTCTCCTTGATTTATGAATTGTTCTTTTTAATATTCTTTCGATCAGATATATTATACATAGAATACAGAGAATTCCAAGGAAATGATATTGATAAAATGTTTCTGAAAACAAAGGATTTGTCTCATGAATCTGCTGGAAAGCCCGACCCGCATATTTGATCTCGGAAATCTTCGAAGATACTGCGGCGGGAAGCCGTCGATCGAAAAAATAGCCTGGTTCCGGGACCATGTATACTGGCACCGGAATGCGATCATCGACGCGGATAACATTTCATTCACCCTCGAAGAGGATCCCGGGGAAACGCGTATTGTGGAAAACGGGATTGAAGTCGATTATAGTGGAATTCATACGCCTTTGATTGGGTGTGCCTATCAGGGCCTTCGGCTCACGACGCGGGCAACGGTGCGGCGGAACGAACTGCTTTTCCGCTACCGGCACGCGGACATGACGATTCCGGAATATCCATTCCCGCGAAGGCATTTTGTTCCTTCGGCGTATTTCTGGAGCCTGTTCCGTCAATTTTCCGACAATCTGGACCATCTGCTGGAACCGGGGATTGCCGATCAACAGGATCTCATTGCACTTCAAATGATTGCGGAAGCTGTTTCTTTCTCAGGGCGATCGGAAGAAGACAACAAGGATATCGATCCGCGCATCTACCGGATCGCCAATCGGATTGCCTCCCGCCCGGATGAGGACTTCAATATAAAAACGCTGGCCGCGGACAACGGATTCAGCCGCGCCGCATTCTACCGCGAATGGAGCAAATATTCAAAAGATTCCCCCTATCATCTACTGCTGGAGAACCGGTTGCGTATCGCGGAGGCGTTCCTGTCTTCGACACTCTTGCCGGTGAAAGACATCGCGTTTTGCTCCGGGTTTCGAAACGTCACGGTTTTTACGGCGACGTTCAAAAAACGGTTCGGGATGCCGCCCCGGGAATACCGGGAACGGAAATCCGGGATGCCGTAGCCGCGGCATGTCGAAAAAATGATCCATCTCACGGTTTGAGGACGAAGATCTCCTGCCAGACGATCGATTGGCGGACGGTGTCGTAGAGCTGGAAGTTCCAGCGGTCGTTGCCGTCGGTGGCGCGCAGCACGAGCGGCGCGTTTGCGGCGTAGCGGATTCCGCTGATTTTGCCGGTCCGCTCGATGATCCGTTTCGCCACCGGAATCAGCTCCGGGTCCCCCTGTACCGCGATCGCCGCGCCCGGGCAGTTCTGGAGTGTGTAGGCGAAGAGCGAGGTCACCGCGTCGTTTTCCGCGCCGCGACGGTCGCGCTCCGCCGGAAGCGCGGGATCGACGATCACCCCCGGCGGCGGATCGCCCGGCGGCAACATGCAGCACCCCGCCGCCATCAGCAGCGCGGACATTGCCGTGACAATTGCAACGCGCATATTCGTTTACTCCAGGTCGCGGCGCTTCCGGCAGATGCAGATCGAATTGCACCGCGGACAGCGCGTCAGGTTGACCGACTCCTTGACGATGAACGAATGGTGGCAACTGTCGCAGTGGAACAGCGTGCTGTTGCTCAGCCGCCAACTGTAACGCTTCACTCGGTAAAGCTCGCGCCACCAGAGCACTCCCACAAAAATCAGCCAGAGCAGGAAAAACGCGAACAGCGCGTCGGCATAAGACAGTCCGATCATGGCGCCACCTCCTTTTCCGCCGCCGCGGGCATGGCTTCGGGCCAGTAGACGACGATGGTTTTATGGGAATCGAACCGTTCGCCCGCCACCGCCTGCATCGCGGCCCGGTCGAGCGCGGGCACGCCGGACGATTCGGCAAGATGCTGCCGCATGAATCCCGGCGTTCCCCGGACCGTCACCACCGTCGGGCGCAATGCGGGCCCGGCTCCGGCGGGAAGCGACAGGCGGTCGAGGCGGAGCGGCGCGCCGTCGCCGTCGCGGACCACCGGCTCGCGCACCGGCGGCGGAGCCCGGAATCCCGGACTCGCCGAGGTTTCGCCGAACGCCGCCGTCATCGTCTCCGCGGTCACCGCCGCCAGCGGCACGTAGCCCGGCAGTCCGGGCAGCGGCGGCTTTTCGCGGAATCCGGCGGCGCGGTTCGACTCGACGGCGCGCGCCCGGCGGCGGTCCAACAGCGCCACGTAGCCGGAGGAGGAATCGGCGCGCGAAATCTGCGACGGATCGTGAACCGCGATCCAGCTCTCCAGCTTCTTCCACTCCTCCGCCGGAAATGCGCTGCGCGACAGCAGCGTCACGCCGGGACTCTCCGGCGCGGCGACCGTTGTCCGCTGCCCCGGCCGGTATCCGGCCAGGGAGAAGAGGACGGCGTGTATGAGCAACGCCGCCGCCAGCGCCTCGACCGTAATCACCCAGCCCGGCGTCATGGGCCGCTGCAACCGTTGTTTCGGGAATTTCGCCATTCGCGCCTCTAGTATTGACCGAACACCGTTTCCGGCCGCGTGTCGGGCGGCGCCGTCATGAGAAAGCTGGCCAGGTTCGCCGCTTCCGCCAGCGCCATCACCTCGGCGCTCTGTTCGAGCGTCACCCCGCGGTCGGCCTGGATGATGATCGTCGCGTTGCGGCTGCGGCCGTACACTTCGTTGAACTGCTGCCGCAGCGATTCCGGCGTGGCCGGGCGGTCGTTGAAGTAGAGCAGCCGTCCGCCGTCCGGCTTCCGGGCGATGGTCACCACGAACTTTTCGAGGTCCGCCACGCTCGACGGCCGCACCCGGGGCGGATTGACCCGGATCCCCGACACCCGCACGAACGAACTCGACAGGAATACGAACAGCACGGTGAGAAAAAGCACATTGATGAGCGCGGTCGGCTCCGGCCAGCCGCTCTTCGGCTTGAGCCGTGGCTTGTAGCGCCGTTCCCCGATTTTACTCATGGCTTTGCTCCTGTGGCGGTTGCCCGGCTTCGCGCCGCCGCCGCTCGATGAAACCGAGCATTTCGAGCGACGCCTTCTCCATGTCGAACGTGATGAGGTTGATCCGCGCCACCAGATAGTTGTAGGCCAGATAGCAGGGAATCGCCACCGTCAGCGCCGCCGCCGTGGAAATCAGCGCCATGTTGACCGCCCCGGCGATGTCGGTCGCCGAAAACGCCTCGTTCGCCTGCGCCACCTGAAACACCCGCATCATGCCGAGCACCGTGCCGAGAAAGCCGATCAGCGGCAGCACGAAGCCCAGCGTCGAAAGCAGATTGACGTGGCGTTCGAGCTTCGGAATCTCCTCCAGCGCCGCGTCGTCCATCGCTTTGCGGATGTCTTCGTCGCCGCGCTCGTAGGCGCGGATCGCCGCCGCCAGCAGCCGCGCCGCCGGTCCCGGCGTATGGTCGCAGAGCGTCAGCGCCTCGACGAACCCGTCGCGCCGCAGCACGTTGAAAAGTCCGCGCAGCAGCTCCCCGGCGTTGATCTCCTCGCGGTGGAACTGGAACACTTTTTTCAGGAAAAGAAACAACGCCAGCACGCTGCAGCACAAGATCACCCACATCACCGGGCCGCCGTCCCTCATCAGATTCCAGAAAAATGACATTTTATGGCTTCCTTTGCAGTTTGTATTTCCGCTCGATCTCCTGCCGGATCCGGGCGAAATCCTCGCCGGTCGGCAGTTGCAGCTCTTCGAGGATCCAGATCACCCGCTGCGCGTTGCGCGCTCCGGCCGGAGTCCCCGGTTTCAGGTAGGCCAGCGCCGCCGCGTAGGCGGCCTTCCCGGTCCAGACCGGATCCGGCGCCACGCCGTTTCGCTTCTGGTCGAGCGCCAGGTAGAGCACCCGGTTGTAAACTTCGAGCGCCCGTTCGGGGTCGTCGGAGAGTTCGCGACACTTGCCGAGCTTATAGAGGCTCTGGAGCCGCAGCCGCGGATCCGAACCGTCTTCCGCCAGCACTTCATACAGCTCGGCGGCCGCCTTGAGGTCGGCGGGGTCCAGCGTCTCGGCGTAGATGCTGTAGCGGGTGTCGGCGATCCGCCCCGCCGCGATCCGGCCGAAAAGCCCGGAGGGGCGCAGTTCGCGCGCTTTGGTGTAGAACGCCAGCGCGTTCTGGTAACGCCCCGCGTCGGCTTCGAGGTTTCCGGCGGTCATCGCCGCGTCCGCCGCAAACGGGCCGGTCGGATACGTCTTGAGCAGCGTATTGAGCAGCGCCAACGCCGCCGCCGGGTCGCCGGAAGAGGCGGCGATGGCGGCGCGGCGGAAGAGAATCTCCGCCGCAATCTCCGGTTTTTCGGCCGCCTTGCGTTTCTCCAGCAGCGCAAGCTGGGCTTCCGCGCCCTTGTTGTCCCCGGACGTCTGGAGGTAATCGGCCAACTGGAGGCGCGCCTCGATTCCCGCCGCCGAATCCGGAAACTTGCTTTCCAGCAATTTCAGCGCCTTGTCGATATCCCCGGTGCGGTTGCCGAAGCAGCCGGCCTGCATGGCCAGGTAGAGCGCGCGCGGCGCGTCCCCCGGTGTCGGCTTCAACGCGGCGTAGCGGAAGAACCCGTCCGCCGCCGCCGTGAAATCGCGCAGCGCCAGCGCCAGTTCCGCCGCCGAAAGCAGTGCCGCCGGAGCAAAGCCGGAATCGGGGTGCAGAACCAGGAACCGTTCGTATTCGCTGCGCGCCGCCGCCGCCTGCCCCCGCTTTTCGAGCAGAAAAGCGCGGAAATATTCGGCGGCGATCCGGTGCCGCGGGTCGCGGGCGTCGCGCAGCTTTTCGGCCACCGGCGCGGCTTCGTCGTAGCGTTTGAGCGGAATCAGCGACTGAAGCAGCCAGAACCGGGCGGCTTCGGCGTTCGACCCGTTGTCGGCGGCGACGGCCTGCATCAGCGCGGCCGCTTCCGCGTAATTTCCGCGCCGGTAAAAGTGTTCGCCGAGCAGAAGCCGCCCCTCCTCCTTCCGGACCGGGGTGTCGGCCTGGTCGATCAGGTAGCGGAGCATGGTTTCGGCAACGTCGAACATGCCGGCCTCGTCGGCGGCGACCGCCGCCTCCCGCGCCGCGATCAGGCGGCTGGAGGCCGGAATCCGGTTGTCGCCGGTGATTTTCGAATAGAGATCGACCGCCTGTTTGCCGTCTCCGGCGCGGACGAGCAGCCGCGCGCCGCGCATCAGGAGCCCGGTCCGGTCCGGCGCGTCGGGAAAGAAATCGAGATAGCGGCGGACCGTTTCCGCCGCCTGCGCCGGGCTGCTTGCCGCCTGAAGGTTGATGAGCTCGCGCAGCGCGGTCTGCCGCTCGGGGTCGGAGCCGGCCAGGTCAAACGCGTCCTTCCACAGCTCTTCCGCCGCCGGATTCTTCTTCTCGGCGGCCAGCTTCGCGCCTTCGGAGGCGAGGAAGTGGAGGATCGGGGCCGGATTCTTCCACCCCTGCTTCCGCAATGCTTCCCAGCGAGTGCGGAATTGGTCGAATTCCCCTTTGCGCAGCAAATAAAGCAGTTCGAGGCGGCTCCACTGCTCCGGATCGGCGGCGCGGAATTTGCCCGCCTTCAGCAGCGCGGCGGCCTCTTCCGGCCTCCCGGCTTCGAGCAGGGTAAAAATCCGCGCCTCGTGGGCGCGCCTGGCCCATTCGGGGAGGTCGGAGTTCTCGTTTTCGAGCCGCTCGTACTGTTCGAGCGCGCCTTTGAAGTCGCCGCGGCGGAGCCGGGATTCGCCGACGCCGAGACCGGCGGCGCACGCCTCGCCCGGATCGGCGGCGGCCGCCGCCATCGAAGCGAAAAACTTCTCCGCCTCGCCGTAGTGCTTTTCCGTCATCAGGATCCGCCCCGGCAGCATTCCCGCCGCGCGGGCCGGAAAGCGGTTGCGGTATTCGGACAGCAACTGCTTCGCTCCGTCAACGTCGCCGCTGCGCAGCTTCGCCTCCGCCATGGAGAGGGTGTTTTTCGCCCACTTCTCGGCGTCGTCTCCGGCGATCTGCCGGGCGTTGGCGAAGAATTTGACGGCGCTGTGGAAGTCCCCAGCCGCCAGCGCCTCTTCCCCAAGCCGCCGTTCCGAGGCCTCGTCGGCCGAAAGCGGCAGGACTGACGCGAACAACAACGCGCCGACCGCCGCGAACATGGTCAATGCCGTTTTCAACGCATCACCGTATGGCTGGAGGTTATTCTTCGGTTCCGGCCGGAGCTTCCGGTTCGTCTTCCCCGATCTCATGGACGACGATCTCGCCGCCCTTGATCTTGGCGTTGATCTTGTCGGCCAGCTTCTGCTGGAGCTCCGGCGAAGCCGCAATCAGCGCCTTGGTCTGGTCGCGTCCCTGGCCGAGCTGCTCGCCGTCGAGGCTGAACCAGCTTCCGCGCTTTTCCAGGATGCCCATGTCGGTCGCCACATCGAGGATCGACCCCGCTTTGGAGATGCCCTCGTTGTACATAATGTCGAACTCGGCCTGCCGGAACGGGGGCGCCATTTTGTTCTTGATCACCTTGACTCGCGCCCGGTTGCCGACGATGTTCCCCGCCGGATCCTTGATGACGCTGGTCTTGCGGATGTCCAGCCGGATCGAGGCGTAGAATTTGAGCGCATTGCCGCCGGTGGTGGTTTCGGGGTTGCCGAACATCACGCCGATCTTTTCGCGGATCTGGTTGGTGAAGATGATGCAGGTCCCGGTCCGCGACACCACGCCGGTCAGCTTGCGGAGCGCCTGCGACATCAGCCGCGCCTGGAGACCCACGTGCGAATCGCCCATCTGGCCTTCGATTTCCGCCCTGGGCACCAGCGCCGCAACCGAGTCGATCACCAGCACGTCGATCGCTTCGCTGCGCACCAGCGCGTCAACGATGTTGAGCGCGTCTTCGCCGCAGTCGGGCTGCGAAATCAGCAGGTTCTCGATATCGACGCCGATCTTCTTCGCGTAACCCGGATCGACCGCGTGTTCGGCGTCGATGATCGCGCACTTGCCGCCCCTGGCCTGCGCATTGGCGATCACATGAAGGCAGAGCGTGGTCTTGCCGCTCGATTCGGGTCCGAAAACTTCGACGATCCGCCCGGAGGGGACGCCGCCGATGCCGAGCGCCAGGTCGAGCGCCAGCGAACCGGTGCTGATCACCGGCACGTCGCGCTGCGCCGCCCCGGTGTCGCCGAGGCGCATGATCGACCCCTTGCCGAAAGCCTTCTCGATCTGCGCGATCGCGATTTGAAGGTTCTTCTCTTTTCCGCCGTTATTCCGATCGGAGGCCTTGCTGTCCTTGTCCGCCATTTTGTCGTACTCCTGAGGTGTGATTGAGTTCAAATATCGAGGTCTTTGACGCCCGCCGCGTGCTTTTCGATGTAGTCGCGCCGCGGCTCCACCACGTCGCCCATGAGCAGCGTGAACATCCGGTCGGCCACGATCGCGTCTTCCATGGTGACCTTGATCATCTTGCGGGTGGCCGGGTCCATGGTCGTCTCCCAGAGCTGGTCGGCGTTCATTTCGCCGAGACCCTTGTAGCGCTGGATGCGCAGCCCGATCTGCCCGTTCGCCCGGACCAGCCGGAACAGCTCTTCGAGCGACTGCGCCGGGGCGTCGGCCTTGTCCGGCGCGGTCACCAGGAACAGATCCTTCCCGCTGTCGAACACATTGCGCGGCGAAAGGCCGTGCGCCGCGAGGGCCGCGACCAGCGCCACACAGTTGGCCGCCTCGAAAATATCGATGATGTCGAAATGCCGGGCGAGTTCGGCAGCACGTTCGGCGGCCGCCGTTTCCGACGCCGCGTCGGTCGCGACGGGTTCGGGGGCCAGGCCCGCCAGCCGGATTTCCGCCTCATGCAGAAATGCGTGCTGCTCTTCCGCCGAGTAGAGATATTTCTGGGTGTTGGTGCCGTCGACTTCGCGCACGGTGATGTGGCTGACCGGGCAGCTCCCGTCTTCGCGGATCGCGTTGAAGTATTCGCGGGGGTCCACGCCGCAGCGGCGCAGCCCCTGCGCAACTTGCGCGGCGCGGGAGTAGAGTTCGACAAGCTCGGTGAGCTGTTCCGGCGCAAGCGGGGTCCCGTCGGCCTGTTTCGCGGTGAAGTCCTCGCGGCCGAGCTGGACCAGATAGCGGTCGAGCTGCTCCTCGGTATCGATGTACTGCTCCTTCTTCTTGCGGGTGACCTTGAAGAGCGGCGGCTTGGCGATGTAGACGTAGCCCGCCTCAATGAGCGGCTTCATCTGCCGGAAGAAGAAGGTCAACAGCAGCGTGCGGATGTGCGAGCCGTCCACGTCGGCGTCGGTCATGATGACCACGCGATGGTAGCGCGCCTTGGCGACGTCGAATTCCTGAGCAATGCCGCAGCCGATGGCGTAGATGAGCGACTGGATTTCCTTGTTCGCGAACACCCGGTCGATCCGCACCTTCTCGACGTTAAGCAGTTTGCCGCGGATCGGCAGGATCGCCTGGATCTTGCTGTCGCGCCCGGATTTCGCCGAGCCGCCCGCCGAATCGCCCTCGACGATGTAGATCTCGCACTTGGCGGGGTCGCGGTTCGAGCAGTCGGCCAGCTTGCCGGGGAGCCCGAGCCCTTCGAGCACGCCCTTGCGGCGGACGCTCTCGCGCGCCTTCTTGGCGGCTTCGCGGGCCCGCGCCGCGAGCATGGCGCTGTTGCCGATGTTGCGGGCAATCTCCGGATTTTCTTCGAGATAGGCGCCGAGCTCTTCGTTGATCACCGAGCTGACGATGCCCTGAACGTCGGAGTTGCCGAGCTTGGTCTTGGTCTGGCCTTCGAACTGCGGGTCGGGAACCTTGACGCTGACCACAGCGGCGAGCCCTTCGCGCACGTCGGTGCCGGAAAGCGCCGAGTCGTTCTTCAGCCGTTCCTTGGTGTAGTTGTTGATGGTCCGGGTCAGCGCCATCTGGAAGCCGGTCAGGTGGGTGCCGCCTTCGACGGTGCTGATGTTGTTGGCGTAGCTGTAGACGTTTTCGGCGTTGCCGTCGTTGTACTGCATGGCGACTTCGACGTCGGTACCGTTGCGTTCGCGGTGAAAGTAGATCACGTCGGGGTGGACCAGCGTCTTGTTGCTGTTGAGCATCGAGACGAATTCGCGGATGCCGCCCTCGTAGTGGAACACTTCCGAACGCTGGGGGCTGTCCGACTCCAGCCGTTCGTCGGCGAAGACGATGCGGATGCCGTTGTTGAGAAACGCCAGTTCGCGCAGCCGTTTGGCGAGAATGTCGCGCACGTAGACGGTGTCCGTGAAGATGGAGGCGTCGGGCTTGAAGGAAACCTTGGTGCCGCGCTTCGCGGTCGGCCCGAGCTCCTTGAGCTGCACGGAGGTCACGCCGCGTTCGAATCGGATCATATACGCCTTGCCGCCGCGGTAGACCTCGACTTCCATCCAGTCCGACAGCGCGTTCACGCAGGAGACGCCGACGCCGTGCAGGCCGCCCGAAACCTTGTAGGAGTTGTGGTCGAACTTGCCGCCGGCGTGGAGGATGGTGAGCACGACTTCGACGGCGGGCTTGCCTTCGCCCTCGTGCATGTCCACCGGAATGCCGCGGCCGTCGTCTTCGACCGTGATCGAATTGTCCGGGTGGATGATGACTGTGATATGGGTGGCGTAACCGGCGAGCGCTTCGTCGATGGAGTTGTCGACGACTTCGTAAACCAGATGATGCAATCCGCGCTGTCCGGTATCGCCGATATACATGGAGGGACGGACGCGAACGGCCTCAAGGCCTTCCAGAACGGTGATTTTACTGGCACTGTATTCGGATGCGGAACTGTTTATGTCAACGTTGTTTTCGCTCATGTCTCCCACTCTCTTTAAAAGATTGTTTCAACCGTTGGACAATATACAGCCGACCCGTCCCGATTTCAAGAAAAAAGATTGCATATTTGTGCGCCCGTGCTATTTTTA
>Ga0209373_10004045_pt1 | contig 12954 bp, 11 predicted proteins | sample Higcelweek5metaG_FD_187173 | JGI IMG/M metagenome (GOLD analysis project Ga0209373, IMG submission 187173) | Freshwater pond sediment microbial communities from the University of Edinburgh, under environmental carbon perturbations - High... | ecosystem: Environmental > Aquatic > Freshwater >...
TCTATATAAAAATCATCAAAACCATATTTTTCAGCATAAGAAGCAATGTATGCAATACCTAATGGACCAAAAAAAGTATTAGGTATATGCATAATATCAATTACATATAAAAAAGCTATTTTCATACTAGATATTTTATAGCTATTACACTACACAAAGAAAATATTTTAAATGATAATAAAATAGCACTTGAAAATTTAATATTTTTTTTGCTTGAATTTTGATTAAATCTGTATTTATAAATTTTACACATAACCATATTATAATATAATTCAATCAGTGTATTATCTAAACGTTTTGTAGTCCTATTTTGTTTGGAGTTAAAAAAATATCATGGAAAAGCATTATTACACTTTTGATAACTATCTAAAAACACGTGAATATCTTTCAGAAAACATAATTAATCTCATTGACATTGGTAAATCTTTAAATTTTGATAATGAAATAGAGATACTAAAAGAATTTAATACTCGTTTATTAGAAAATGTTTTTAGAATTATTGTTATAGGTGAGTTTAAAAGAGGTAAATCAACTTTAATTAATGCACTCATAGGGAAAAATATTTTACCTGTGGGAATAACTCCAACTACTGCAACTTTAAATATTTTACGTTATGGTCAAGAGCCTTATGCTCTAATTAAATATAAAGATGATACAGAAAAAAAAGAATCATTGGAAAATTTGAGCGAATATATAACAACAAAAGGAAAAGAAACTCAAAATATTAGCAATGTTACTATATTTTATCCTTTGAAATTTTGTCAAAATGGTGTAGAAATAATTGACTCTCCCGGTGTAAATGATATTGATGAAGAACTTGTTGAAATAACTTATAATCATATACCAAGGTGTGACACTGCAATATTTTTATTAAATTCAACTCAACAATTATCAGCATCAGAAAGAGAATTTTTTAGCGAAAAAGTTAGTAAGTATGTTCACAAAATATTCTTTGTTCTAAATAAAATTGACCATTTAGATAAAGATGAACAAAATGAAGTAATTACTTATGTTAATCATGAATTATCAAATATTATAGAAAATCCAAAATTATTTCCTCTTTCTGCAAAGTTAGCATTAAATTCTAAAAAAGAACAAAATAAAGAAGGTCTAAAAGAAAGCAAATTTGATGAATTTGAAACAGAACTACTAAACTTTTTGGCAACAGAAAAAGGTAAAATTGCATTAAAAGCTCCATTATATAGATGCTTTTCTGCTATTGATAAAATGAAATATACTATTTCTGCAAAACTTTCTTCCTATGAAATGAGTTTGACAGAAATTGAAAATAAATATAATGAGTCAAAACCTGAGTTTGAAAAACTTTGGAAGAATAAAAATATTTTATTGCAAATAATAGAAGACAAAAAAAATACTCTAAAAGAACAGATAATAACAAATCTAAAAATTGATATTTTTAATTTTAAAAAACAAATAGAAGATTTTGTCTTATCAACAACAACGCAAGATTTGGATGAACTCCAAAAAGAAACTCAAAAGTTTTTGGAAAAATTAATGAGAAAATGGGGAGAAAAAAAAGAAGAATTTATTGAAGATGAAATTGAAATATTAATGATACAAATTAATCAAAAAGTAGAAGACATACAAAGAGTTTTGGATAAAATAAAAAAATCTTTTCTTTCCAAAACTATATCTTATGGAAATTCAATATTGGAAGAAGATGGACAGCTCGATAATTTTTTCAAAAAAAATAATATTTTCCTTAGCATAATTCCGGGTTTTTTGGGTGGACGTATTGGAGGACTTTTTGGTGCTGTAAGAGGGATTGGTTTATTCATCGGCTCTATGATGCTTATGAGTGGTGCTTTGATTCCTGCACTTATACTTTCTGCTGGTGTTTCTTATCTAACAGAGAGAATATTAAAAGATAATAGAATAAAAAAACAAAAAAAAGAATTTGCTGACAAAATAAATGAAAAAATGGATAAATTGCCAGAAGAAATTATTCCATCTGTTGGTAAAAATTTGGATGAGTTCTTTGACAATCTAAAAAATCAAATGGATAAAGAATTATCATCTATGATTAGTTCGGTTCAAACTACTTTAGATTTAATAATTGAAGAAAGAAAAAATAAAGAATTAGAAATAGATAAAGAAAAAAAGAGTTTGAACGATAAAGTTTATAAAATTGATAAAATCTTAGAAAATTTGAAAGAAGTATGGCAGACATTAGATTAATTCAATAAATTATATTGCACAAATTATTTATAACTTGTATTATGGAATTGATATGGTTTTCAGTAAATTATTAGGCATTAGAACTTATACGGTATAATTATTTATATGGTTTTTGGCTTGAAAATAAACATTTATTTATTAATATTTAATGTTTTTCAAGTTCTATAGTTACTCTATCTTTGAGATAAATTTAATATTTTTTTAGATTAAGGAGAGTTCAATGATGAATAAAAAACTTTTATTTGCCTTAGGAAGTTTAGTTGGTCTATTAGCTGGTAGTGCTGTTGTTTTAAAAAATAAATTTCCATTGTTTGCCCCACAAATTCCAGTAGTAGATAATAATACTGTTCTACTTTTTCAAGCAACTCATTCTCCCTATTGTGAAAAAATTTCTAGGGTCATGGATTACAAAGGTATTCCTTATCAAACAGTTAATATATTAATAGGTATTCACAAGCATTTTGTAAAAGAAATGTCTAAACAAGAATTAGTCCCTTTTATTAAATATAGAGAACAAATAATTTGTGATTCTACAAATATTGCATCATTTTTAGATGAAAGATTTCCAAACAATAGTTTATATTATGAAGATAACAAAGAATTAAATAAAAGAGTTTTATTATTGGAAGACTGGAGTGATGAATCTTTAGTGCCAACACTTAGAAATTTGATGTTTTTATATTTCTATGAAAATCAACAAATGGCAATTGAAGATAGTTTGTTTGATGTTGGAGTTCCTTTATTTGATAATAACAAAAATAAATTTATTCCAATATTATTATCTGACAGAATGAAAAAATATAGATTAACTTCACATGATAAACAAGCACTCAAAAAGAAAGCAAGAGATCATTTTGATATAATTTTGGAACTTTTGAAAAATAATAAATTTTTGGTTGGTGACAAACTAACAATTGCAGATATTTCAGTTGCAACAGCTATAACAATAGCCACTAGAATATCTTATCTTTATGATGATGAAGTATATGAAAGTGTTTTTGAATGGCAAAAAACTATTTTTGATATGACAAAAAGAAAATCAATTGCAAATGAAATAGAAGATTAATTTTTTTTGTAAGGAAAATATTGTGTTTAATATAGGCTTTCCAGAATTAATTTTAATATTACTTTTAGCTCTAATAATTTTTGGACCTCGTAGGCTTCCAGAAATTGGAAAAGCTATTGGTAAAGGTTTAAATGAATTTAGGAAAACTTCAAAAGAAATAATAGAAGAACAAGAAAATAATAAATAAACCTAATTCATTTTTGGGTTAGGTTTTTCTATTACTTTTAATATATATACAGTTGCTTTACCCCATGAAAAAGGTAAAGTTATTGATTTTTCAAGCTTTAGATAATCAGCTTCAAATAAGTTTGAAACAGAAATAATAATACTGCCTATTTTTAAATTTTTTAGTTTTCCCAATAACTCTGTTATAATTTCTTCGGAAAAACAAGTTCCTGCAATATAAAAAATATCTCCATTATTCAAGTCCATTTCCAACCAGTTATTTTTTGTTATATATACATTTTCCAATTTAAATTTTTCTATAACTTTATTTGCATTAGAAACAAAACTTGGTATTAGGTCAATTCCATAAGTTTTTATTTTATAAAAAGAATTTACAAAAAAACAAATTCTTCCTGTTCCACATCCCAAATCATAAAAAATATCATTTTCTTTTGGTTTTATGATTTTCATTATTTTATTAATTGCCAAAAGAGTTGTTTCTCCATAAGTTAGATTTTGTCTTTTAAAATTAACTTTTTTACCTTCTGTAATGGAAACTTGAAATTGATCATTGACAGAATAGATTTTAAATAGCTCTAGGTCTATTTTTCTAAAAATATTATTTTTATAAAAATTGAATATTTCAAGAATATAAATAAAAAAATTGTAAAAAGCATTAGCTATATTTATATATAATAACCAAATGTCATCTTTTATTCCTTTTAGTAATTCAAGCATTTTTGTCAGTAAAAAATAAAATATTTTAAGGATTAATCAAAAAACCTCGTAGGTCAAATCTACCAATAAGAATTGGATAACTCAACATACTTCTATCTGTTAGAGTAAAATTACTTGTCTTTTTTTTACCTGCTATCATAAATGAAATTTTTACCAAAGGTCTTGTTTGTGTACCATTTGCACTAGTTACATTTATTTTACCAATATGCTCTGTAAGACCAAGCTCTTTTGCTAGATGAATATCCATACTAGAATAATCTGCACCTGTATCTATTCTAGCTCTAACATTAACAGGTCCATTTTTTGTATGAATAGTTATTGTCTCAGTAGAGTTAATAATTATTTTATCTTCACAAGATTGAATGTTATCTACTTTATTATTTTCAGTTTCATTTACAAAAAGTTTTTCACCACTAGAAGCTGGAACTATTGCAAAAAAAGTAATGGAGGTAATTATTATTAGGCTTAAAATTTTTTTCATTTAAACTATTTACCTTTATTTTCTTCTTTGGGTTCTTTTAGTTCTTTTTTTATTATAATTTCTTCTTTTGGTAAATCATCTATTATGATTTCATTTTTTTTTATATGTATAAGTGTATGTTGTTTAATCATTAATACTTTCAAATCTTCAAAGTTATTTATTACATATTGAAGTATCAGTTCATCAGTTGTTTCAAATTTTATAAAATTATTTGGGTCAACAAATCTTATTGTATAATCACTTTCATCTGTTTGATAACGTAATGATACTTTTTCAAAAGAATCATTTATAATTTTGACTGTATATAGAGGAGCATCTTTTTTTAAATTTGCTCTTTCTGCTGTACATGAAACTAAAAAAATAGAAAATATTAATACACAGAGAAGTAAAAATTTTTTCATTATTGCCCCTGTCTGGAAATAGGAATTAATTTTAATTCTTCTATATGATGAGTAATACCAAACATTTTATCTTGAACTTCAATTTTGACAATAAGGGCTCCAGTAGTAACACTTGATTTTGTATATGTTACTTTTACACGATAAATCCCTGTATCAAAATTATGATTTGTTAATGTATTATCAATTGAGAATGAACCAGACTGATACATCAATTCTATAGCTCTTAGATAGCCAATAGAAATTCCTTGGCATCTGGCTCTTAGAGATGAATAGAAAATAACAAGCCACATAGTAAATATGAGTGCAATGGAAAGAAAAAATATTGCAACTATTTTTGTTGCTTTAGATTTTATATCTATATGGTCTGAATCTAATGAATTATTGTCTAGCATCAGTGTATTATTATGTTGTGTATTTTATAATTTATAAATAATTTCTAGGATTTACAGCTATTCCATTTGCAAAAACTTCAAAATGTAAATGAGGTCCAGTTACATATCCAGTGCTTCCAATATTTGCTATTTTAGTTCCTGCTTGAACATATTGTCCAGCATAAACATTTAAACTTGAACAATGTGCATATTTTGTTCTTAAGCCATTGCCATGTGAAACAACAACTGTATAACCATATCCACCAGCATCCCATCCTGCAAATGTAACAGTTCCAGACATTGATGATACGATAGCACCATAATAAGATGATGCATTAACGATGTCTATACCTTGGTGAAAATGATTACCTCTCCAACCATAACCACTTGTAACATATCCACCAGGTGCAGGCCAAACCATTCTACCAGTTTGAACTTGTGATGATGTTCCATAAGACATCAAAGAACGACTAGCAACTCTAACATTTCTATTTCTGTATGCATTTCTATCAGAGACTACTTTTGTACCAGGTATAATAATTGGTTGATTGATTTGTAATCTTGTTGGGTCAGAAATATTATTTGCTGCAAGAATTTTTTCTACAGAGAGGGAATATCTTTTTGCCAAAATATCAAGATTTTCACCTGATGATAATTTGTGAACAAAACTATTTGTTCTATCATATTTAGTTTCTAATTTTTTGGGTGCTTCTACTTTTGAAATTTTGGATGGTTTACTAATAGATTTTGCAGCTTTTTGTGTATGTTTTGAAATTTCTGATGTTGGCACAACTATTGGTTGACCAATTTGAATCATATGAGGATTTTCTACACTTGTTTTATTCATTGCAACAATATCATCTAATGATACTTTGTATGATTCTGCAATTGTTCCTAAACTTTCATTAGATTGAACTTTATGAATAGTTGTATCCACAACAGGTACTATTATATTTTCTTTCTTTTTTATATCATTATCAGATTCAAGGTTATTTATTATTCTCAAAACTTCTGGTTGTGTATTGAAGTTTTTTGAAATTTTTGATATTGAATCATTATCTTTTAGATTGTAATTCATGAAATATTCATCATCAGAGTAAATTTCGTTTGCTTGAATTTTTGATTTTATATCTTTTGTTTTAAAGTTTATATTTTGACTAACTATTTTTGTCATTGTGGAAGATGATGTTCTAAAGTTATTTTCATTTAAAGATGATTTATCAAAAGAACCTGATGTTTTTAGGCCAACTATTCCTATTGTAAATGAAAGAAGAAATATACCTACTATTGTATATGAATATTTTTCTTTTTTTGCTTGTTTTTCTACAGATGAAATTGTGCTTAAAAGAGCATCATTTAATTTAAACTTTTTATTTTTTTTATCTTCTTTAAGAACGATAAATGGGTCATCTAAAATAGATTTTGAGACAGTTTTATCTCCAAAAAGGAATGATAAGTTATCTTCTTGAGAATCGTAAGTATGTGTTGTATTTCTATTATTATGCACCTTCTTCTCTCCTCAAATATAAAATTAATTTATATATTGTGTTATTTATGTAACAAAATTATTATGATCTATCTCACATAAAGTAACCAAATTATACAATACATTATATGGATATAGGAATACGAAAATTTTTTAAACTTGAGTTAGGATAATGGGAAAAATAAGTAAAAGCCCTACATTAAGGGCTTTTTAAATTCATGAAAAAATTATATTAAAATTTGTTAAGAAAAAGGAACTTTTTCAAAACGTTTTTATTAAGAACCACTATCGACGATAGAGTCTAAAAATTCTTTATTATCTTTACATTTTTTTAATCTATTTATTATAAATTCTGCAACTTCTGCTGTATCACCAGAATCAAGAGTTCTTCTTAAAATTAATTCTTTTCTGAGGATTTCACTTGAGTGTAATAACTCTTCTTTTCTTGTTCCAGATTGTTTTATATCAATAGCTGGGAATATTCTTCTATCTGATAAACGTCTATCCAATCTAAGTTCCATATTGCCTGTACCTTTGAATTCTTCAAAGATTACATCATCCATACGGCTACCTGTTTCAACTAATGCTGTTGCCAAAACTGTTAGACTTCCACCTTTTTCAATGTTTCTAGCAGCACCAAAGAATCTTTTTGGTCTATGCATTGCATTTGGATCAAGACCACCAGAAAGAGTTCTACCACTTGGAGGAATTATTAAGTTATATGCTCTACCCATACGAGTAATACTATCAAGAAGGATAACAACATCATAACCATGTTCAACTAATCTCTTAGCTTTTTCAAGAACAAGCTCACTAATTCTTACATGATTTTCTGGTAATTCATCAAATGTAGAAGCAACAACTTCACCTTTTATAGAACGCTTGAAATCTGTAACTTCTTCAGGTCTTTCATCTATAAGTAATGCAATTAGATAAATCTCTGGATTGTTGCTTGAGATGCTATTTGCAATAGCTTTTAGAAGTGTTGTTTTACCAGCTTTTGGAGGTGAAACAATTAGACCTCTTTGTCCTTTACCAATTGGAGAAAAAAGATCAATTACTCTAACAGAAAGATTTTCTTGATTTTTGATAGATTCAAGTTTTATATGGTCTTGAGGATATATTGGAATTAAATCATCAAAATCTTTTGTTCTATATGATTCTTCGGGAGAATGACCATTTATCATTTCCACACGTAATAAACTGTAATATTTTTCGCCTTCTTTTGGAAGTCTTACTTGACCAGTAATTATATGACCAGTTGACAAAGAAAATCTTCTTATTTGAGTTTGAGATACATAAATATCATCTGCACTTGGCAGATAACCTCTTACTCTAAGAAAACCATAGCCTTCTGGCAAAACTTCTAATATACCTTGTGCGTAAATTATTCCATTACGCTCTACAGGTGCTTGAAACTCCATTATTTTGGATATCAAGTCTTGTTTTTTTAGTTTTCTATAACCTGAAATATTTATTTTTTTTGCAATATCATGAAGTTCTGAAACATTTTTTTCATTTAATGCATTTATATCGATTGTTGTATTTGACAAGCCTTATCACACACCTTTCTAGTAATTTAAGCTTAGACGCATAATTTTAGATTTTTTCATAAAAACACATCTGGAATTTTTTAAGAAAGCTCTTTCAAATTTTATTTTATTTTCCATGAGGCTTTTTATTTTGTTATGGGCTATAAAGGACTCGAACCTTCGACCCGCTGATTAAGAGTCAGCTGCTCTACCACCTGAGCTAATAGCCCCAAATCGATACCTTATTCAGGTACGCCCGGAGGGAATTGAACCCACGACACACTGATTCGAAGTCAGTTGCTCTATCCAACTGAGCTACGAGCGCAAATGTTAATCAACATTATAACATTAAACACTCTAATAAGACAATGAATTGTGTTAGTTCAAAATGTAAGCTAAGTTCCATACTTAACTCAACTAGTTATATATATAGCATAAATAATTTAATATTTCAAATACCCTCAAAATCAGCAAAAAAGAGATGTTTAGTATTGCTATTACTGCATTTAACAAACTTTGGTTAAATTAATATTAAAAAAACTTTAATATTTTTATTAATTATTTTTAATTTTAAAAAGATTTTTAAATTTAATAGTTAAGCATAGGATAAGTAATATTATAAACATGTTAACAGATTTTTAATTTTATATTTAATTAAGAAATAAAGACACACTTATAAGGTATATCATTACTAATAAATTCTTAAATAGTTTAAATAATTTTTTAAATAACTAATTAAAAATAAAATTTTTGTTTTGTGGAGGTCTATCTCTCATGTCTATTAATTTTAGTGGAAATGATTCTGGAAGTATAATGGCTAATGCTTGGAATAAGCTTGAGCAAAAAATAAATGTAAAAGATGATGCTAATGAAATACAAAAAAAACAAAAAACTGAACTTATCAAATCTTATGCTCAATTAACTGGTCAAACAGAAGAAGCAGCTGCAAATTTTATCAATGAACTTCTAAAACCTGATAAAGATAATAAAGTAGATATTGCTGTATTAAAAAATCTCTATGAAGCAACATTACTTTCAGAAGGCAAAACAGGCTTGGATAAAACAGTAGAATTAAATAATTTTGATACTGCTCTTAAGATAGAAGCACATAGATTTAAAGGTCAAAGTGATTTTGTTCCAAATGAATTTCATATAAGATTTGAAAAATTAGATGCTGGTTCTGCTTCAGCAAATTTTGTTCTTGATACAAATGATAAAACTGATGATGGAACAATAATGAGTAAAGATGCTCAACTACAAAAAGTTTCTGAGGTTTTAAAATCATCAAAAGTTGAAGGAAATCTTGGACTTGAAAAATTGGATAATGTAGAGCCTGCTATAAAAGATAAAACTATTGATAAACTAAAAACAGATATACTAGCAAAACAAGGTACTCTAATGGGGAAAGACTTAAATGACTTAAGACTAGAACCAGCAAAACTTACTGAATTTATCGAATCTGCTTCTGATACCTCAAATAAACTAAAAGAAATTTATGCAGTTCCGGGAAAAAATACTCCTGAATTAAAAGCAAAAATTGATGAATTAGATAAAAAACTTAATGATGCAAGAGCAATTCAAGGTAAAGCAAATATTGAAACTGTTTTAAGTGATACATTAGGTGGTTTCTTTAATTTTGCTGAACCAGATATAACAATGGCATTGTTACAATCAAAATTTACTGCTGGAGTTCCATTAGGAAAACTTTTGGAAAGTGTTGATACACCAGAATTACAAAAAGTAGTTTCACAACTTCTTGAAAAAGTTAATGATAGATATGATTTAACCAATTTCCAAATGGCAGCTGAAATATTGGCATCAAGACCAGATTTGATTGATAATTTTGACAGAAGTACTTTAGCTCATGTAATAACACTTGTTGATAATAAAGGCTTAGCAGAAAAATTCTTAAATGCTTTAAATACAAACGATAAATTAAATATAAATGATAAAAAAGCACTTGTTGAACAATTGAAAGCAAAAATTGCTGCTATGCCAGATGGTCAAGTTGGCTCAAAACAACTTAATGAAACAAACTTTAAAGATGCATTAAAACATTCACTTGATGGTTGGCATGATGATTCTGCATTAATGTTTGCACAATCAATAATTAATGGTGAAGTTCCAGCATCTCTATTAAATGGATTAACTCCTGATGAAACAGTAAAATTATTCTCTATAGTAAAAGCAAAATCAAGTGGTGATATAGATAATCTTGCAAGAAGATTTGTAGAAGGAAATAATGCAAGTTTTGCACAAGTTTATAAGAAACTATCTAGTGATGATAGTGTAAGTAATGAATTAGTAAAAGCTTTATTATCCAATGAAAAATTAGTTAGTGACCCAACTAAATTAGGTAATATATTAAAACAATTCTCAGGTACTGAATTAGTTGGTATGTTAAATAAAATATCTGACCAACCAGAATTACTTGGTGTAATGTGTGACAAATTAAAACAATCAGGCAAATTTGTTGAAGTTGTTAATAATTTATTACTACAAAAAGGTGAAGTGGATAGCAATGTAAAACCAAATATTCAAAAAGCAATAATTGGTGCATTGAATGTTACTGAAAGTTTCCCTTATGAAAAATTTGAAGCTGCTATTAAAGGTATGAAAGATGTTGGTAAACTCTTTAAGATGGCAGATGGTTGTGAAACTGGAATAAAAGATAACTTCTACATAAATGCTCTTAAAGCAGGTGTTGTTGATACATCCAAACTTACAACAGCACAACAAAATAAAGTTGTTGATATTATGTTAAATAATGAACCATTCAAAAAAGATGTTAACTTATTAACTAAAACATTTAATGAAATTCCTGCAACAAATACAGAAGCATTGGCAAAATTAAAAGATAAACTTTTAGATGCAAATGATGATATGACTCTTGATATTTCAAAAATAACAGACCTTAATAAGATGTTTAATGGTGTAAAAAATGAACCATATAATCTTAAAGAAGTTAAAGAAGGTAGCCTTGTTGATAAAGTTGATGCAAATAATCAAGTTATGACAACAACACAATTAAATGAATTAATGAAATTAGTTGTCAATGGTAGTGCTGATATAAGCAAACTTAGTAAAGATAATATGAAAGCTCTTGGTGAAAAATTATTAGCACAACCTGCTGGTGAAACAAAAGTTGATGACAAAACTGCTAGTCTCATAAAGAGATTTGGAGAAGTTAATAAAGATAATATTGGACTTATTGGAGACCTTGCAAAGAAAGAAGGTCCATTTAATCCTCGTGTTGCAATCTTAGCTACAGGCTTAGATGGAAAAACAGTTGCAGAAAAGAATCCAGATATAGCAACACTTCTTACATCTGCAATGATGCATACAGTTGTAACTCCAAATAGCCCAATAAGAGGAGAAGATGTAACAAATTTTGCAACAGAAATAAGCCAAGCTAAAAATGGTAAAGCAATATTAGATGAAGGATTTGAAAGCGTTGGTAAATATGCTGAAACAGCAAGAGCTTTAGGTCAAAAACCAAAAGCTGATGGTAATAATGAGCTAATCGTTGAAATGCCTCATGATATATCTGCTGAAAAAGCTACAGCTAAAGTTGATGAAATGCAAAAAATGTTTAAATCACTTCTTGGCATGGCTTATCCAGATAAACCAGAACTTGATCCATCAAAATATTATCAAGTTGTTAAGCTTGAAGCTCCTGTAGTTACACCATAGGTTTAGACTAAATAAAAAAATACCTCATTTTATAATGATTGATGAGGTATTCTATATTTAGATATTATAAAAAGGTTAAAAAAATATGGCTGATGAAGTAAGAACTACTCCAATAGATAATTCTTGGAATAATTATAATTATCAAGTTAGAAAAGACCAAACTATTGATAAGTTATATGAGCCTTCCAAAAAGGGAGATGAAGAACTTGATGATCAGCCAAAACAACAATTTTCTCAAGATAATCTAAATCCTTTTCTAAACAAAGGGACTGCTATACAAACAGTTGCTTTGATGGGTTTGACAAAAAATACTGTAATTGATCTTCAAACCTATATCAATGAAAATCTTAATGAAGATATTAAAGTTGATGGAATTTTGGGAAAAGAAACTTTGGGCAAAATAGAAGATTTACAAAAGCATTTAAATAAAACACTTGGTACAAATATAAAAACTGATGGAGTACTCAATCAAGAAACTTTAGATACTCTTGATAAAGCTTTTGAACAAGAACTTTTGAATAGTAATATAGAGCTAAATTTTTTAGATTTTTAAAACCTAAAAATTTTAATGAAATTACCTATTAACACTTTGTTAATGATTATTGGCATCTCTTATATTATCCCGTCCAATTTAAGTAAAAACTGAATTTTAATTAAAATATTTTCATAAAGTATTCGGATTTAAGGACTTTAGCTTAAAAAAAGATTTTAAAATTTTTTTGAAAAATCACTTGACTTTTTTAAAAGCACGGTGTTATTATAGTGTTAAGATAAATTTGTGCAATAAAAAAATTATGTAGTAGTTATAATAGCTTTTTCTCA
>Ga0209373_10004046_pt1 | contig 12950 bp, 9 predicted proteins | sample Higcelweek5metaG_FD_187173 | JGI IMG/M metagenome (GOLD analysis project Ga0209373, IMG submission 187173) | Freshwater pond sediment microbial communities from the University of Edinburgh, under environmental carbon perturbations - High... | ecosystem: Environmental > Aquatic > Freshwater >...
GTAGATATTTTTGATAATTAATTATAGTTAAATAGAAAGTAGATTTAAATTAGACTGAAGGTATTTTATGAAATTTGTTTTAGCATCCACATCTCCAAGAAGGAAAGAATTATTAACTAATATTGGCTTACCCTTTGAAATAATACCAAGTAACATTGATGAAGTTATAAATGATAATATTTCAATAACAGAAAATGTTGAAAGACTTGCATATCAAAAAGCTTTTGATGTATCCCAAAATCTACCAGAAGGTTACCTTGTTTTGGGTGCTGATACTGTTGTTATTCTTGATGGAAAAATTATTGGAAAACCAAAAGATGTAAAAGATGCAAAACGTATGCTTACTCTTTTGAGTGAAAGAACACATAATGTTATAACTGCAATTGCAATAGTTCCATCTCAAGATGAATCAAAAAAAGTTATAAGGCATGAAAATACAAAAGTTAAATTTAGAAAACTTTCAGAAGATGAAATAGAAAATTATATATCCACAGGTGAGCCTATGGACAAAGCTGGTTCTTATGCAATGCAAGGAATGGGCTGTATGATAGTTGAACACATTGAAGGGTGCTACACAAACGTTATTGGACTACCAATACCACTTTTAGTTAAAGTATTAAAAAATAATTTTAATATAAAACTTTTATAGAAAATTATATATCCAATAGTCAATAAAATAGGGCAATTTATAATTGCCCTATTTTGAGTTAATTTTTTGTTTCTAAACTAAAATTCTGAATCCGCAAACCATCTAGTTTTGCCTTTTTCGTGAATAACTTTTAATTTCTTATCTTTTTTTAGGTCAATCAAAAAGGCTTTAATTGTTGCAGATATTAGGTAAAAATTCGGAATATTTTCTTCTATATCAAAAGTTTGAAGAACCAATGCAATCAATTCATCGGTTGTTCTTGGCATTGTAAGATGTAATAAGATTGTATCTTCTACCATTTTAAATTGTCTTTTGTTACTTGCAACTTCGGCAGTTATAGTAAATTCTAATGGTTTACCATGAGTTGGAACAAAATATGTAAGTTTTGATTTTAATAGATAATCCAAAGTTTTTTTCATTTTTGTAATATCTGCTACATAAGGTATTGGGTTTTCTTCAAGTTCTTTATTTGAGACAAGAGCATCTCCAATAAAAAATATTTTATCTGGAGTTATTACACCAATTTGACCAAATGCATGACCAGGTAAACCAACTATCTGAAATTCTTGTTTTATTACATGTTCCATTGAATATTCCAAATGAAACTTATCACCATGTTTTAGATAACCATCGACAAGACATTGTCTAAATTTTAGAACAGTATTATAAGGTACAATTTTTTTTGTTGGAATAAACTGCATAATGTCTTTACCCCTCATTCGAGGGTCTTTTCTCAAACGTAATACTTCTTCTTCTATTTCTTCTTCTGTCAAGTCAACTTCTTTTAGCTCTGTAGTTATGGCAGAATGTGATGAACGATTTGGATTTTCTAGGGTAAGAGCTTCATCTTTTGATGCAAAAACTTTTAATTTTGCTTTATTCTTTAGATAATGTGCACCAGCACAATTATCTGCATGAGCATGAGTTATGATTAGGCTATCTAAAGTTAATCCTTTAGATTTTGCATAATCATAGATTTCTTTACCCTCTTCTTCAGTTGCACCACTATCTATCAATACACATTTTTTTTTGAACATGTATAGACCAACATTAGTATATTTTAGTGGGAAATAATATGTCCCACCTTTTAAATGCTCTAAAGTTATTGTCATATCATCAATCCAAGAAATTAATTATTTTCTTTATAAGCCTTATAACCTTTTTCATAAAGCATTTTTACAAGAACTTCTCTTGCTTTTAGATTATATTCTAAGTCCAAAAGATTATCTATTTTTTCTTGTAAAATATCTTTATTTTCAACTTCTTCTGCTGCAACCATAAGGTAATCTGCTATGATATTTTCTTCATGCTCTATGAGTTGTACCCATAAATCATCTAATGAAAGATTATTTTGTTCATTTGTTCTTCTAGTATCTATATTGAGCAATTGAAGCATTCTTTCTTTTGTTTCATCTACTGCATTAAGCTCTTTTATAACATTTTGAATTTCAGTTTCATTTAGCAAGAAAGCTATTCTTATTTTTTCTAGTTCTTGTATTTTTATTGAAAGTTCTTGTATTTTTTCTTGTGATAAAAATTCTTTCTTTTTGAATTGTTCCAAGTCGCTATAAACGGTTTCGTATTTTAATTTTATTTCTTCGTTTTTAGCTGTAACTTCTTTATTTTCTACTTGTAGTTCTTCTATTTTGTTTTGAATTCTTGCAAGTTCTCTTGTTCTATCTTTATTTTGTTTATTTTGATTTCCAAGCTCACTATTTGCAGAGCTAAAACTTTCACCTAAATATTTCAATTCTTTTTCAAGAGATTCGATTTTTTCAGTGTAACCTTTTCTTTCTTCAGAATATCTTCTATCACAGTCAGCTTGAATTTTTACAAGTTGAGTTTTTTCATCTTCTGTTTTATTTTTTAGAGTTTCAAGTTTTTGTTCATATTTAGCTTTTAGTTTTTCTTTTTCGATTTCATAGTTTTGTCTCAAACCATTAATTTCGTCTTTGTGTCTTTGGTCTGAATCTGATACTTGTCTTTCTAATTCTTTGGTTCTTTCTTCTAATTTTTTATATTTTTCAGGGTTTGCACCTTCAGACTGAGCAACTTTTTTGATTTCTTCTTCTTTTATTGTTTCAATAAAGTCAAATGTTTTTTCTGAAACATCAGATTGCATAAGATAGCAATAAGTTTCTATATCTTCCAATGGACTATCTTTAACCATTTCTTTTATTTCATCACAAGTGATAGATTCAGAAGAAAGTTTATTGATATCTAGTTTCATAGATTTTTTATTTTCTATCCAATCTATTGTTAGTTGTTTTAAACTTTTTGGATTTTTTGTAACTTGAATTACCAAGAAATCATCAATATCTTCTTTTTTTACATTTTTGCCCAAAATACCTTTAGTTAGAGCAGCCATTTTTAGAGATGGGTTATCTTGTATATATTTTATTTTATGTATACTTGTTGGATATAGGTCTTTAAATATTTTTTTCAAAATATTGTCTGTTAGTTCTCTTTCTTTTTTTTCTTTTGGTTCTTCTTCAATTGTTTCTTCTTCAATATTTTTTATTTCTTGAATTGTTTCAATTGTTTTGTCTTCTTCTAAAGATTTATCATCTTTTTCAAGTTCTTCAACTCTATGTTCATCATCTTCATGAAGTTCATCATCTTTTTTCTTTTTTGTTTTTCTCACTTCCAAAGGAGGATGCTCTAATTTTGCAAATTCTATAAAAATATTTTTATGTTCTTCATCAAGAGAAGTTATAAAACTGTCAATATCTTCTCCTTTAGCTTTTGATAAAGCTTTTTCAACATTGGTTTTAAAAAGCTCTGTGAGAGCTTCATTACTTTTTATAATACTTTTTTTTTGTACTACTGTTAATTGCTGTATAATCTGTTCCATTTATCTTACCAACCCCTTTTACTTTGTCTTAACATCCAAGAGCAGTTCTTCAGCATATAGCTTTTGTGCCAAATGACTTATTTGACCTAACTCATAAGAAAGTAAATTAATATTTAAACTTGATTTAAACATATTTATATAACCCAAGGCTTCCTGATCATCAAGACCTAATTCTAATGATTTATTAAAGTCTTGGTTTGCCATGCCAAACTCATTCATTTCTGAATATAAAAATCCTCTCTCAAAATAAAGATATGGATTTTCAGGATTAGCTTTTACATTTTGGTTAATTCTATGTATTTCTGGCTCTAAGTTTTCATTGTTGAATACTAACTCTCCAAAAGAAGCGTTGTTATAATCATAGACGCCTCTGAGCCTTATCATCTGGATATTTTTTATTGTTTCTGGTTCCAAATGAATAATAAAATTACGATTTTCCCATGCTTTTCCATCACAAGTTAGAAAGATACAATTTTTATTCATATCATATCTAATAAATTTTGGAGCATGGTCATCTCCACATGAAATTTTTCTTACTTCAATATTTCTTGAATAGTCATCTGTTAAATAGAACTTTAAGTATGAATTTACAGGACCATCATAACTTATTGAGAAAGATATTCCGTTTTCAGGAGATAATAATATATCATTACAAGAAAATTTTGTGATTTTTGGATTCCACAAAACTTTAAAGTTTAACTCATGTCCGCCTATTTGTATTGCAACATCATTATTAGGTTGAATCATATAATTTTTTATAGGATCAAGCTGTTCAATTACAATACCACTTCTATTTGGAGTTAAAGGTTTTACAACGTTATTATTTACTCTTAATCTTATATCATATTTAGGGTTTAATCTTAGAGCTAATGATGTTTTATCTAAATCATAGAAATCTATCAAATCTGTTGCATAAATTCTATTATTTTGAATAAATCTATATCCAATTACATTTGGCCTATATTTTAGTTCTAATATTGTATATGGACAATGTAAAATTATACTTTTTGTATATTCTGATACAGTTGATTCAACAACTTTATTAGAAAAAGTAAATTTGCATTTGGCAAGTTTATCAAATAAATAATTTTGTTTTGTTTTTTTATTTTTGAAACATGGTACATCAGACTTTAGTGTCAAAATTACTTGGTCTTGTTCTATAAATAAATCATTGACTTCCAAAAGTTCAAGTTTTGGGATGATGCATAATTTAGTTTTTCCTATAATAATTGAGTTATAAGAAAATACTATTTCATATTTACCATATTTAACATCTGAATTTGATAAAAGAAGTTTTTTAATAAAAGATTCATCAATAATTCCATGATTTTCATTTCTTTCAAGAAGAGTATTTATTGAAGATATTAGATTTTTTGATGAAATTAAATTAAAGTTGTAATATGTTGAAACTTCAATATCTTTTATTGAAAAATTATTATCTTTTGAAGATAAGATAAGATTAATATCTTTTAGATTCAAAACTTGATTTTCTTTATAATTGATATAGTGATTTTCTTTAGTTTCTTTTTTTACTTCAATATCTAATTCTACACATTTTGAAAAATGCCATTGATATTTATTATTAATATTGATTTCCAATGGTTTTGTTTTATCTATCCATTCTATTTCATAGACATTATAGTTACCAAATTTATTGTATGAGTTAACCTCACATACATTACTAACCCATTTATCTTCAAATGTTTTTGTGGTAAACAAATAAAGTTTTGAGCTAGAAAGTTTCATATCTCTTTTTGAAGGAGATATATTTGTTTTTAAATTAGCATCAAAAAGGATTGAATCACTAAGGTAATAAGTAATATTTGGACTATGATTTTTAATATCTATTGGATTATTATCATGAACTAGATATAAATCTATTCTTTGTGGTTTTTTAGTTTTTATTGGATAGTTTATTTTTCCTGTATATCCAACACCTTCAGAATCTATTGCTATTTCATGGAAAATACTTGTTTGGTCTGTATTTATAATATTTATTTTTTTATTTTTATATTCATTTGAAATTACAAATAAATCATCTAATAACAAACTAAATATTGGTTCTTCATTATTATCTGTATTTAATTTTAGATTAAGTGAAGATATTATATTTTCTTGTGGTTCCAAAGGTAATATTGGGACTTTTTCACTTTTTATTGTAAGAGTATCAATAGATGGTCTATTAAAATACCATAGATAACCTTCCCAATTTCCATTACGGAATATTTTAACTGGTTTTACAAATGATTCTGTAATCCCAATGTATGGAATAAACTCATGAAAAGATCTAACAATAATTTTTTTACCTTCAACAAATATTTTATCTCTTTCAATACTTGTAAAATGTTTTACATCAAAAGATTGATTTGGAAGAACTTGATATTTAGTAGTATCTATAGTGTAAATACCATAAAAGAATTCTTGTTTTTCTATAAATTCTTTGATTGTTATTGTTGAATTGTCTGGTAATGTAATTTGTGTCAAATCAGATTCTTTTTTTAGTAAACTAATAAAAGTTGATAAGCTTATAGAAGGGAATATTTTAATAAACTTATTTTTTAATTCTTCTGTTTTAAACAAATATGTAATATCTTTTTTGTAAATCTTACCAAACTCAGTTATTGATTCTTCTAGTGAAGTCAAAGTTAAAAGTTGTGGTTTATTTATTACATAGTTTGAAAAACTTATCAAGTCATTAAAAACAATAACAATCTTATCTTTTATTTCTGAAAGACCTTCATAATGTTGATGTATATTTTCTCTTTCTGTATAAAGCTTTGGTAATTGGTTTAGATAGTAACTTTTTTCACCTTTTTCAATATCAATTAAAAAATCTGTTATTGAATCTAATGGATGAAAATATTTCCAATATGTATGAAATATTTTCATTACTTTTTCTGTAGATGAAGGTGATAATTCACTCTCTTTTGCAATTATCTTGTTAAATGAATCGGACTTATTCCAATTTGGGAAAATTATATTATTATCAACTAATGCTGGTTCAAGTATTTTATTATAAAATAAATAATTTACATAAATACCTGCTTGACTGCTAAAATACTGCCAAAAAGTTTCATCTTTTTTGACGGTATAATTTTTAAATGTTTCACAAACACCTGCCAAAGAAAGAGTCTTTGCCTTTTTTAAAATCGCCAAAGTTTCTGCAACAGGACGATTATCAATACTTTGCTGTGTTACATATAATCTATGTAATGCAACAGTAATTTCTAGTAACTTATCTTTGATATTAGAAAAATCAACTTGACCAAATCTAACTCTTTCAGAAGGCAAGAGTCCCAATTCTGTTTTCTTTTTGTTTAATTTTTCTTCTATCAGTTTATAAAGTTCTTCAACTTCTTCAACAAACTGTCTAGGGCTTAGAGCCATTAAAACATCTCCTAAAATATAAAAGCTTCAAATATTATATACTAAATGTTTTTATTTAGAATTTCTACTTCTTTTTTAAACAATTATGTTCTTCTCCCAACAAAAAAACTTAGGCTGTCAAGGCTTGTAACCTTGATGCTGTGCTAAATATCAATATATTTTTTGTAAAATCTAAAGTTTTATTGTTAGTTTAAAACTAGTAATTTAATATAATACCATTTTTCACTAAGCTTGTGCTTATCTTTTGGATATATATTTATTAATATTATTTTAAATATAAGATAAACATGTATAATTATGGATATGTTAAATTTTGTATAATTTAATTCAGAAAATTTTATAAGCACTTAGGAACAATAAAAATGTTAACAAACTTAAGAGCAATTTTAAAATATTCCATTCCAACAATCTTAGACATTTGGAATTTTAAAGAAAATAAAAATATCAAAGGCAATTATAAAATATTTGCAAAAGAATTACAAATTCTTAGATTAAAAATAACTTTCTTTTTTAGAATAGATATACTATCAAAAGCTGGAACATTAGCTTTTTCTACTATATTATCTCTAATACCACTTTTGGCAATAGTATTCATGATGTTTAAAATATTTGGTGGTAGAGAAGTTGTAAATGAACAAATTAAACCATACATTTATAATTTTCTTACAGCAGGGAGTAGTAAGCAAATATCATCATATATTGATTCTTTTTTAAATTCTGCTACTGTGGAAACACTAGGAAGTATTGGAGTTATCTTTTTATTGGTAGTAGTTTTTTTTATATTATCATCTATAGAAAAAACATTTAATTTGATTTGGAATGTAAAAGAAAATAGAGCTTTTTTTGATAAACTTAAATTATATTGGCTAATGATGACTCTTTCTCCTATTTTGGTAACAGTTTCAATTGCATTAACAACACAATTGGACTTGTATATCCTGAAAAATGAAATTATTTCATTCTATAGTTCATTTATATTTTTTAAAGTTATTCCATTTTTTTTGATACTTTTCTTTTTTACAATTTTGATAAAGGCAATTCCAAATACAAAAGTATATGCAAAACCTGCTTTTGTAGGTGCAATATATGGAACTGTTTTATATTACATAACAAAAAGTATTTTTGTCTATTACACAAAAATAGTTGTTTCATATAATATTATTTATGGTTCTATAGCTGCTTTACCCATTTTTATGCTTTGGATTTATTGTTTTTGGATAGTTATTTTATTTTGTGTGGAAGTAACTTATATAAGACAAAATTTTAATTATTTAAAATATTCCGAAAGAAATTCGGAAGTTAATTATTTTGATAAAATAAGAGCAACTTTATTAATAGCATTTAAAATGATAAAAGATTATCTTAATAGCAAAAATTTTGATAGTGTTTTGGGTTATTCTTCCGAACTAAAAATACCAGTAAATCATGTAAATTTATGTTTGGAAAAAATGGAAAAAAGTGGGATAGTCCAAGTCATTAAAAAAAATCCTGATGTATATGCTCCAATTATTCCCATAAAAGATATTACGATAAAAAGATTAATTGATTCTGTAAATAAAATGTATGTATTTGATAACTCTTACAACATGAAAGATTATGAAAACATAATTTTAGAAATAGTTGGCAAATTTAATTTTGAAATAGAAAATAAATCAATTCAAAAAATATTAGAGGAAAATAATTTATTGGTTTCAAAAAGTAATATTTAATTTTTTATAATAGATTTATTTGTTATTATCTCTTATTCTCGGGTCTATTATTATATAGCTTATATCTACAAACATATTGATAATAACAAAGGTTGTTGCAAAAACTAATGCACAACTTTGTATGACAGGAAAATCTCTAGTAGAAACAGCACTAACAACATAAGAACCCAATCCATTCCATGCAAAGACTGTTTCGGTAATTACTGCACCACTTAATAATAATCCTAATTGAAGACCTGTAATTGTTATTATTGGGATTAAGGCATTTTTTAGTGCATGTTTTAATATAACTGTTGATTTTGAAACACCTTTTGCATAGGCAATAGTTATATAATCTTTGTTTAAAACTTCCAACATACTAGCTCTTGTCATTCTTGCAATTATTGCCATTGGTATCGTTGATAAAGTAAAAGCAGGTAAAATAATATGTTTTAGTGCATCAAAAAAATCATAAAATCGTCCTGTAATGAGAGTATCTATCAAATAAAAATTTGTAATTGGAACAAGCTCAGATGTTATGCTAAGTCTTCCTGAAAATGGAAATATATTTAAACTAGCAGAAAAAATAAGCATTAGTATCAGTCCAAACCAAAAAATTGGCATGGAAACACCTGTCAAAGCTCCTATCATTGTCAAATTATCTATCCAAGAATTGCGATATATTGCAGCAAGAATACCTGCTGTGATTCCAATAACGATAGCAATGAACATACTTACAAAAGATAGCTCTATTGTTGCAGGAAATTTTCTTAAAATCTCAGAACTTACAGAGTTATTTGTAACTATAGATGTTCCCAAATCTCCTTTTAAAACATTACTTATATAGCTAAAATATTGAATATACCAAGGCTTATTTAATCCAAGCTGTTCTCTTAGTTGTGTCAATGCTTCTGGAGTTACTCTTTCACCCAAAATTGCAACGGCTGGATCACCAGGTATTAATCTTACAGAAATAAAAACAATTATTGATATGCCAATCAAAATAAAAAAAAGTGAAAATAATCTTTTTAAAATTAGTCTTAATATCATTTTGGTTTATTTTTTTTGGTCTAATGCTTTTAGTTCATCAAGTTTTTCTTTTATTTTTTTCATATCTTGCCACATATACCATTTTGGAGAACCTGTTTGTTTTGAAGGATTTCTAAGTAAATATGATGGGTGAAATATTGGCATAACAAGTTTATCATTCCAATTCATCCATTCACCTCTTACTTTGGATATTCCTGCTGTGTAGTTCAAAATTGCTTTTAGAGCAGTTGCTCCTGTAAGTAATATTATTTTTGCTCCTGATAATTCTATTTGTTTTTCCAAGTATCCAAAACAAGCTTTAACTTCATCTTGAGTTGGTACTCTATTTTCTGGTGGACGACATTTTACAACATTTGTTATAAAAACATCTTTTTCACGATCTATTTCCACAGCTTCCAAAATTTTGGTCAAAAGTTGTCCAGCCCTTCCAATAAATGGGATACCTTGTTCATCTTCATTTTGTCCGGGACCTTCACCAATGAGCATAATATATGCGAGTGGATTACCAGAACCAAATACTACATTTGTTCTTGTTTTTGCAAGTTCACATTTTTGACATTCTAAACATTCATTTTTTAATTTTTCCAATTCTAATAATCTTTCTTTATCTGTTAATTCTTTCATTTTTTCACTTTCTTTTTCATTTATTTCTATGATTAATTTATTTTTTATTTCTATATCATTTTTTTCATCATTAACTACAATTTTTTCTTCTAAATTATTGATATTTTCATTATTATGGATTTCTTGTTTTTTTTCTTGTATATCTTGTATATGAGGTAATGGTGATGTTACTTTTTGCTTTGATTTTTTATCTACTATTTCTTTATCTGGAAACTCCTGTGAAAATAAGCTAAGTTGTACTAAATTCATAGTATCCTGACCTAAAAATATTTATTTTATTAAAATATTATACAAATCTTTTTAATACTAAGTCTAGTATATAAATAAGCATTTATTTTTATAAATAATGATTTAATTTTTGTGCTTTGTAATTTGCATAACAGAAAGAATTTATTATTAACGATTATGATATAATTTAATTACTCTATTTTATTATTGTGATTGATTATTTATAGCTTTTTTATTTAGGATAAATTTTATATGAAAAAGAGTTTAATACTAGCTTTATCATTATTTGTATTTTTGGCAAACTTACCTTCTGCTTTAGCTGCTCCAACAGCTGCATCAGAGTTATCTAAAGAAGGCTTTAGTAGTGGTAAAGCTACGATAAAAGAAAAAGGAATTTATGGTAAAAGTACAGTTGATAATGTTGATGGAATGGAAGATATTTCTAGCAAATCATCACCAGTAACTCCATCATCTGCTACAGATAATAATCCTGTAAATTTAAATAAAAAACAAGTCCAATCCAATCAAAGTAAAGATGATTTGATTTCTGATGCTATTTTTTACATCAAAATAGAAGATTATGAAAAATCAATAGATTTATTTAAAAAAGCACTTGCCATAAAAAAAGATCCCTTTACAGAAAAATGGTTAAAAACTACAACAATAAACCTTCAAATAAAAAAGGCTAAAATAGAAATTGAAAGACTGCAAAAACTAAAAAAAGAGCTTGAAGAGCAACTAAAAGCAATGGAAGAAGCAAATAGAAAATAATTATATAGCTCTTTTAATTTTTTAATGCAAAAAAAAATTTTGTTTTGGATTTGTAACTTTCCAAATAGTATTGGTGAGGTTACAAATACTTTTCTTTTTTCAAAAGGACTTGATGTTAATAAATATTCTATATTTTTCTATGCAGAAAATAAATCAAAAGCATATTTGCAATCTCTTGAGTGCAATAATATCCTAAACAAAGAAGAAGTTTTAAAAAATAACTTTGATTTAATAATTTTTTCTGAATATTATAGATTTATCAGATTAATGAAACTTGGTGAATATAATGATATTGAAAAACTTATATCTTTGATAAAAAATACAAAGAAAATAGCAACTTTTGACACACTATCACTTGGAAATACAAAAGAATCTATTAATAATAGATTGGAAGAAATACCATACTTAAAAACAATTTATTCAGATGAACTAATATCAGATATTGAATTTTTTTGTATAAAAACTTGTCCAATAAATAATCCAAATCAAAAAGCAGAAAAATCATTTTATTGGTCATTACCTATTTTGGAAAAAAATGAAAAACAAATTAGCGATATAAAAAAAGTTATGGGCTGTACAAATGAAGGGAAAATTATACTTTTTTCTCTAAGTTCTTGGCAATATTATAGTTTTGAAGAAACATCAAGACTTTTTTTTATTATTTTTGTCAATTACATTGCAAATCTTTTGAAAAAATTAGATAAAGAAATATATTTTATTGTTGTTTCACCTACAGAACTTTTGAAAACAAATACATCTGATAATTTAAGTACAATTGTTTTTAATATTGGTCAAACAAATCTTTTGCAACCAAATTTTTATGAACAATTAATATTAAGTTCTGATCTCATTCTAACTACAAATTTTATACAACATTCTTTTGTAAGAGCAGTCAATTCTGGAGTTTGTGGTCTAAACCTAAAAGGTGGAATAAAATTACCAAATAGTTCTTATGGCGTTGAAGCATTTTCTTTTTTGGCTTCTTTGGAAGCAAATATGTTTTTAAATATGAATAAAATATATCTAAAAACAAATAAAATTTTTGAAAACTCAATATATATAGACCTTTTTGAAGATGTTGAATTTACCAAAGAAAAAGAATTTTTAGATATTTTAAACAAAATTTTATATAACCAAGATTATATAAAAGAAAGAAAAAATAAATATAATATTTTCAAAGAACAATTGAAAATATTACCATCTGAAAATGAAATTATAGATAAAATCTTATATAGCTGATAAAAATTATATTTATAGAAATAGTTTTGACTAGAAGTAATGAAAAAAATAATAATATTAATACCTATTTTTATTGCTTTATTTTCTTATATAATAATATCTTCCCCAATTCAATTTAATGCACAAGAGTTATCCACAAAAAATATTTATGACCAGAATTTAGACAAAAAATTATCAGAACTAAAAAAAGAGATAGAATCAAAAAATCTAAATTTGGAAGAAGTAAATGAAATTTTTTCTAAACAATTTAAAAATAAGTTGGAAGGTGTGGCAAAAGTTCATAAGATAATATTTGAAAATGGTAATACTGCAATAGTAATAACTGAAAGTCCTTTGCCAATAAAGATACTTTTTAAAGGACAATTTTTATTAAATAAATTGGGAAAAAAAGAAAATTCAATTATCAAATTTAAAGTTTCAAAAATAGAAATAGCAAAAGAACCTATTTTAAAAACTCTTA
>Ga0209373_10004050_pt1 | contig 12942 bp, 11 predicted proteins | sample Higcelweek5metaG_FD_187173 | JGI IMG/M metagenome (GOLD analysis project Ga0209373, IMG submission 187173) | Freshwater pond sediment microbial communities from the University of Edinburgh, under environmental carbon perturbations - High... | ecosystem: Environmental > Aquatic > Freshwater >...
CAGCACCCGGTGGAACTCGCCCGCCAGCAGCCTGTGCCGGGAGAGGGTCTCGCCCAGGGCCTCGGGGATGCCCCAGCCCAGGCCGCCGGACTCCTCGTTCATGCGCCACAGACACTGGCGCAGGACAACGCGGGCCGCTTCCAGCCCTTCCCCCTCGCCCGCGCCCTCGGCCATGCGCGCCACGCTTTGGCCAAAGGCGCACACGGCCCGCCAGCGCACCAGCTCGTCCTTATCCAGCAAAAGCGAGAACAACGGGCCGGGCAGTTGCCGCGCGGGCAACAGGTCAAGCTCGGCCAGGCGCCCGCGCCAGTCCGGGCCGGACAACAGCGCGCGCAGCTTCTCTTTGAGGTCGCGGAAACGGGCCATCACGCCCCCTGAAAACTATTTCAGATTCTGGGCGATCTCGTCCTGAAAAGCCTGGGGCACGTCGTAGCTGGTCTCCAGGGACTTCTTCACGCAGGCGTCCGCCTCGGCCCAGTTGCCCATCTCGGCGTGCACCAGGGCCAAGTTGTTCCAGGCCGGGCCGAACATGGGCTGCAGCTCCACGGCCTTCTTCAGCAGCGGCAGGGCGTCGTCCAGCTCCCCGCGGGAGAAGAAGGCGCTGCCCAACGTGGCCATGGCCTGCACGAAATTGGGATCGTACTTGATGGCCTTCTGCAGGGCGGGAATGGCCTTGTCCGAATCGCCCAGCTGCAGCAGCACGAAGCCGATGTTGCCCCAGGGCACGGCGAAGAACGGGCGCTGCTGGGTGGCCAGGCGGTTGTAGTTCAGGCAGCCTTCCATATCGCCGCGCTCCAGGCAGATGCCGCCAAGCTGCACATAGGCCTCGGCCATTTTGGGCGAATTGGACACGGCCTCGCGGAAGCACTGCTCGGCGTCCATGAACTCGCGCTTGGAAAGGTAGGCCACGCCCAGGTTGTAGTGGGTGTTGCCGCACTCGGGGGCCTGGCGGAGCTGATCCTTCAGGTGGGCGATGTACTCGTCGACATTCTGGAACTGCTGGTCGGACATATGGTCTCCCCTCGCACCCTCCCCTTTCCGGGGGGGCGGTTATTTCAAGCTGATGCCGCGCTCTCTGAGCTGGGCGTTGTACCAGTCGCTGAACTCCAAAATGGGCCGCACCTTCTCCACGTTCATGACAAGCAGGACCATGAACTCGGACAAGGTCTGCATGTAGTCCGGGTCGGGGATGCCGGGCAGGCTCTTGAAGTATTTGTTGAGCAGCTCGTGGGCGGTGTAGCCCAAGGCGTCGGTGCGGATGTCGATGGGGTCGAAGGGTGCCTGGAACGGATCCCAGCTGGCGTAGCCGATGCGGTCCACAAAGCGGCGCCGCCGGGGCGACATGCGCTCGTACATGGCGCGCTTCTGCTCCTCAAGCTGTTCGGGCGTGTACATCGGATCCATCGGCTACCCCTTGGCCTTTTTGACAGCAGGCTTCTTCGCGGCGGCCTTCTTGGCGGCTGGCTTGGCAGCGGGCTTGGCCGGGGCCTGGCCGATGGTGAAGCTCTTGGGCGAACAGCCGGAACAGCCGCCCTTCTTGCTCTCGGGGGAGCACCCGTCGCAGGCGGGCAGGCCCTTGCCCTTGTTCTTGCCTGCGGCCAGCTTCTCGGAAAGGGGCACGGGCGCTTTGCGCTCAGCCTGCGGCGCGGCCGCCTCGGCCGGGGCCTCCTCGTCCTTGATGCCCAGATATTCTTCGCTGTAGGTGGTCAAAAGCGCCAAAGACGCGGGCACCAGCACCTCGCCCAGCTCCTTGTAGCGGGAGTGGACGGCGGAGGCCAGCTCGTGGCTCAAGGCGTAGAGCTTGTCCTGAATGCGGTCCAGGTACACAGTGGGATAGGGCTTGCCCTTCTCGAAGCCGGACTTGCCGCAGGTGTGGGCGGCTCCGCCGATGGCCGTGGGCACGCCGTAGATGCGGCAGGTGACGGGCCGGTGCTCGTACATGACGCAGGCTCCCTCGTCGTCCAGAAGCGGGCAGCGCACGCGCACCTTGGCCATCTCGGCCAGAATCTCCTGGGCGTTCTTGCCGTCCTTCACGGCCTTGAAGGCCTCGTGCTTCAAAAGATGCACCTGCCGGTCGGCTGCGTCCGCGCGCTCCAGCACTTCGTTTCTGGCCTTGCCGGAAAATTTGCTGTTGAAGTTGCTGTTGAGGTACAGCGCTTCAACCAAGGTCAGGTCGAACAGGGCGTGGCAGCAGTCCGAGCAGCCTTTCTCGCAGCGCACGTTCTCGGCGTATTTGTCGCGCACGGCGTGGAAGACCTGGTCCGCCTCCCCGATAATCGCCTCGTAGCGCTTGAAGAATTCGGTAAAATCAAGGGCCATGCGGCACTCCTCGCCTGTTGGTCTGTGGTGATGGTGGCTTCTGGGGATATATGAGTCCGCCAGCGGGATGCGTAAAGGGGGGCTTGATACAAAAAAGCCGGGATTCTCCCCGGCCCCAGTCCCGCCCGGAAGGGCGGACATCGCGCTGCTATCCCCGGCCGCGCGTGCGCGGCGGCGCGTTGAACAGGGGGCGGCGCCAGGCGCCGCCCCCTTCGACATCAGCCGAAGCTGTTGGCGTTATTCTTCCTCGACAACAATGGCGTCCTGCTCGCAAACTTCCACGCAGGACTCGCAGCCCAGGCACTCTTCCATGTTCACGGGAACAGCCTTGCCGTCCTGAAGTTCATAAACTTCAACCGGGCAAACGTCCACGCACTCGCCGTCGCCGATGCATTTGTCGTTGTCGACAGTAACCTTGTAGCCCATCGTACCCTCCAGATGTGTAGAATAAGGAATTATCGTCAGCCTCGTCCGATCCGCACTTCCCAGCCATGGGAGACGGGCCGGTAGGCCAGGCGCCGTTTCCTCGCTTTCGAGCCAGGCATCCGAGCGCGCAGGCTCCGGGGTTGCTGATATATCCAGGCAGCGTCTTGTGTCAAGCCATGTGCGGGATCGTCAGGATATATCTGCTTCCTCGGAGATATTGAGCTTCGCTGGCCCCTGGGCTATGCTCCGGCAATCCGGTCCAGGTGCCGGAAATCGCGCCTTCAAGGCAGGAAGAATGTTCACCCAAAGCGAACTCGCCAAATACGCCCGCACCCTCTGGTGGGGCCTCACCACCGCCCGCACCAAGCCCTATGCTCCGGGCGACGTCATTTTGCTGCGCTTCGACCAGGGCGCGACCCCCCTGGCCGAGGCCGTGTTCGACCTCCTGATCGAGCAGGGCATGGTGCCCGTGCCCCGGCAGAACCTCACCACCTCCATGGAGGTCTCGTTCTACGGCAAAGGCTCGGACGCCCAGATCAAGACCATCGCCCCCGGCGACCGCGAGCTCATGGAGAACCTCTCCGGGCTCATTTCGCTCATCGCTCCGGCCTCGCTCACGCACCTCTCCGGCGTGGATCCGGCCAAGATCGGCATGAGCGCCGTGGCGCGCAAATTCCTGCGCGAGATCATGGACACCCGCGAGCAGACCGGCGCCTTCGGCTGGACCCTGTGCGCCTATCCCACGGCCGAGCAGGCGCGTTGCGCCGGGCTCACCATTGAGCAGTATGCGGCGCAGATCAAGCAGGCCTGCTACCTCGACCAGCCGGACCCCGTAGCCCAATGGCAAAAGGTCCACGCCGAGGTGACGCGGGTGAAGGAAGCCTTGGGCGCGCTTGAGATCGACCGCCTGCACATAGAGACCGAGCACTGCGACCTTTACGTGACTCCAGGCGCGCAGCGCCGCTGGCTGGGCGTCTCCGGGCACAACATTCCGAGCTTCGAGGTGTTCCTCTCGCCCGATTGGCGCGGCACTGAGGGCGTGTATTACGCCGACCAGCCGTCCTACCGCTCCGGCAACAGGGTGGAGGGCGTGCGCCTGGAATTCAAGGCCGGGCGCGTCATTGCCGCCACGGCCAAAGAGGGCGAGGCCTTTGTGAAAAAACAGCTCGCCATGGACCAGGGCGCTTCGCAGCTGGGCGAATTCTCCCTGACCGACCGCCGCCATTCCAAAATCGGCGCGTTCATGGCCAGCACCCTGTTCGACGAAAACTACGGCGGACAGCACGGCAATTGCCACGTGGCCGTGGGCGCCAGCTACGCCGATACCTACGCTGGCGACCAGACCAGCCTGGATGCGGCCAAAAAGGAAAGCCTCGGCTTCAACGATTCCGCCCTGCACTGGGATTTGGTGAACACCGAGGACAAGACCGTCACCGCGCTGTTAACGGGCGGCGGCAGAAAAATAATATATAAAAACGGCGAGTTCGCGCTGTAAAACGCCAGGGGGAGGGGCAACCTTCCCCCGTTGCGCCTCCTTGTCCGTATCTCCTTGCCCTTCCCGCCCTGCCCTGGACAGACCCTGCGCATTCGTCTAGCATACATTTCAAGTGGTTCCCCCAGCCATCGTCCGCATCCACGCAGCAAAGCTGAAGGAGACGAATATGCGCTGGGTCCTGTGCCGCCTCATCCCTTTCCTGCTCATATGCTGCTCCGCAGTTCCAGCATGGGCAGCCGCCCGTCTTGAGCCCGCACATATCATCGTGGTGCACAGCTATCACCCTGAATACATCTGGTGCCAAAACATCGACCAAGGGCTCAAAAAGTCGCTGGCCGGCGCACATGTCTCCATCACGACATATTATATGGATGCCAAGCGCGATCCGAATCCGGAACGCCTGCGCGCCCGCGCCCTGGAGATCCTCGCCAAGATCGAGGCGGGAAAGCCCCAGGTGGTCATCACAGCGGATGACACCGCCCAGGAATACCTCGTGATGCCCTATCTCAAGGGCCGCGCCGCGCCACAAGTCGTCTTCTGCGGGGTCAACGCGCCGCTCTCCCGCTACGGCTTTCCCGCCGCCAACGTGTCCGGCGTGCGCGAGCGCTGGCATTTCCGCGAAGGCTTCGCCCTTCTCAAGCGCATTGCCCCGGCCCTGCGGAGCGTGGCCGTGCTCACCGACGATTCGAACACAAGCCTTTATCTCATGAACGGCATGCAGGAGGCTGCGGGGGGCGGTCCCTTCGCACTCAAGATCATCGCCATCGAGAAGGTGCGCACCTTCCAGCAGTGGCAACGCCTCGTGTCGGTCTTTCAAAAGAAGTCCGACGCGCTCGCGCTGGGGCTGTATCATTCCCTTGTCGACGAGGCCACGGGCAAAGCCGTTCCTCCTGGCGATGTCATGGCATGGACCAACGCCGTGAATCATCTGCCAACCTTGGGGTTTGCCGATTTTTCAAAAAACTACGGCATCCTGTGCGGAGTGGTGCAATCCGCGCAGGAGCAAGGGCAGCTGGCCGGCGCCATGGCGCGCCAGATACTGGAGCAGGGCGTGGCAGCCGGACGGCTGCCCGTGCGCATCAACACCATGGGGGTCGTCCTGCTGAACCTCAAGACGGCGGAACGGCTCAACATCACTGTTCCCTACGAGATCATCAGCGCCGCAGGAGTGGTCATAAAGTAGCGGAGGCAGACAATATTCCGACCAAGACCGGAGGAAACGCCGGGAACACTGGACAGATGTCACGCCTATCGGGTAGCAAACGCAATACTAGTAGTGTAAGTATTTTCTCGTGCGGCATTGTTTCAAATAGCAGGAGACGCCATGCGCACGCTCCGCATCCTCTTTTTTCTTTGCCTCGGCTTGTTGTGGCAGGCCCCGGCCAGCGCCCAGCCTTCGCCGCGCGTCTTTGTCGTGCACAGCTACAGCTCCGATTACGTCTGGGCTCAGACCATCAGCCGGGGCATTCAAGAATCCCTGCGCAGCCGCAAGATCTCCACCGAAACGTATTATATGGACGCCATGCGCGATCCGGACCCCGAACACCTGCGCGCCAAGGCCCAAGGCATTCTGGCCCAGATAGAGGCCAAGAAGCCGCAAGTGGTCATCGCCGCGGATGATGCGGCGCAGCTCTATCTCGCGGCCCCGTACCTCAAGGGCCGCAGCACGCCCCAGGTCATCTTCTGCGGGGTCAACGCCCCCTTGAAGCGGTATGGCTTCCCCGCCGCAAACGTTTCCGGCGTGCGCGAGCGCTGGCACTTCCGCGACGGCTTCGCCCTGCTGAAGAAAATCCGCCCCTCCCTGCGCTCCATCGTCCTTTTAAGCGACGATTCCGAATCAGCCGGCTACGTGCTGGAGGATCTGCTTGCGGACCAGAAGCACGGAGGTCCTTTCGCCCTCAAGCTGCTCAAGGTGGAACGGGCGCATACCTTCCAGCAATGGCAGCGGCTGGTGCAGCAGCATCAGCGCCGGGCAGACGCCCTGGCCCTCGGCCTGTACCACTCTCTGGTGGACGAGAAGACCGGCGAGACGGTTCCGGCAGGCACCGTCAGCGCATGGAACAATTCCGTCATCCATGTGCCGACCCTGGGTTTTGCGGACTACGCCAAGGAGCACGGCCAGCTGTGCGGCATTCTGGAATCGGGCGAGGAGCAGGGCTATCTGGCCGGAGCCATGGCGCGCCAAGTGCTTGAGCGCGGCATGGCAGCGGGCGAACTTCCCGTGCGCATCAACCAAAAGGGGATTGTGCTCTTGAACCTCAAGACCGCAGAACGGCTTGGAATCGTCATTCCCTTTGAGATCATCCGCGCAGCGGGGATAATAATACAGTGAGCAGGCACGACCGCGCACCCTCCCGGCGGCTGCTTCTGGACCGCCATCTGGCCCCGGTGCTGACCGCCGTGTTCGCAGGCGTGCTCATCTCCACTCTTGTGGCCTATTTTTACACCAAGAATACGGTGGAGACCCTGGCCCAGGGGCAGATAGCCCAGGCCATTTCTTTTCTCGACCGCGAAGTGACCGCCCAGGTGCGCGACATGACGGTCCAGATCGGGCTCATGGGCCAGGAGGAGTCGTTTCGCCTCTCCCTGGAGGACAGCTACCTCGGGCGCTCGGCCAAGGTGGCCGCGCAGCGCAAGCTTGAGGGCTTTGTGCGCGGCGGGGCCTTTGAACGGGCGTATATCGTCGACAAGACGGGCCAGCAGACCATGTCCGCAGACCCGAACCTGCTGCATCTGGTGAATGTGGGCGAGCGGGAGTACTTCCGCCAAGCAATGCGGGGCATGCCCAGCCTGGGCACCCTGGCCGCCTCCAAGGTCACGGGGAAGCCCATCATCGTGGCGGGCGCCCCCCTGCGCAATCAGGACGGCACCGTTTCCGGCGTGGTGGTGGGGCTTGTGCACACAGCCGTCTTTGCCGAGGAAATGCTGGACAACACGCGCATAGGCAAAACCGGCGGGGCGTACATATTGAACGCCGACGGCACCATGCTGGCCACGCCGCGCTGGGCCCAGCCCGGTGCTTTCGCACCTGCGGAAAACACGGCGGACATCATCGCCAGCACCGCCGCCAAGGGCATGCACTATTACGCGCGCGGCGGCGCCCGGCGCATGTGCCTGACACACAAAAACGAGCTCACGGGCTGGATTCTCGTGGTGGAGGCCGACGAAAGCGAGGTGCTGGCTCCGGCCACGCGCCTGGCCGCCGTCAGCGGCACCATCTCCTTCTTCACGCTGGCCCTGGTCGCCCTGGCCCTTGGCGCCCTGCGCCGTGTCATGGCCAATCTGCGCAATTCCGAGGCCGACCACCGCACACTGACGGAGCTGAGCCCCGTGGGCATAGCCACCTTCGGCCCCACAGGCAGCCCGGAATACTGGAACAAGCAGGCGCGGATCATCCTGGGGGTAGGGGCGGAGGACCCGCTGCCCGCGGACGTCGCCCTGGAGGACGAAGCGGGCAATCCCCTCAGCGGCGAAACCTCGCCCATCCTCCGCGTGCTGAAGGAACGCGCCCCGATCATCGGCCTGCTCACTTGGTACCCCATGCCCGATGGCGGACGCAAAGCCCTGTACCTGAACGCCACCCTGCTTGGCGAGGACGAGCGCGACGCCCACGGAGTCGTGGCCACCATCGAGGACATAACCGAGCGCATCCAGGCCCTGGAAATGCTGCACCAGTCCGAGGAACGCTTTTCAAGCCTCTTCCGGCTCTCGCCGGACAGCATCGTGCTCTCCCAGTTGGACACTGGCGTCATCGTCGACGTGAACGACACCTTCACCGAAACGCATGGTCTGGTCCGCGAGGACGTTCTCGGAAAAACCGTGCAGGAGCTCGGCCTCTACACCGATGACGATCAGCGGCAGGGACTCATCGAACGCGTCAAGACAGAGGGCCATGCCTTCAATGTTGAGGCGTGCGGGCGCGACAAGAACGGCGCGGAGATGATCCTTTCGCTTTCAAGCCAAGTCATGGAAATTGGCGAGCACCAGTACCGCATGACCGTCGCGCGCGACATCACCGAACGCAACAGGGCCGAGCAGGAGCTGCGCGAAAACCGCCGCCTGCTGGAAAGCATTCTGAACACCGTGCCCTTCTCCATCTTCTGGAAGGACAAGAACTGCAAATTCCTGGGCTGCAACGCGGCCTTCACCCGTTCCCTCGGCCTGAGCGACCCGCAGGAGATCATCGGCAAAACGGACTTCGACCTGCCCATGACATCGGAGCAAAGCACGGCCTACCGCGCCGACGACCAGACCGTGATGTGCAACCTGACCCCTCTGCTGCATTACGTGGAGCCGCTGACCCTGAGCGATGGGCGTTCCATATGGCTGGAGACAAGCAAGCTGCCGCTCCTTGATGACGCGGGGCAGGCCGTCGGCGTGCTGGGCATGTTCGAGGACATCACCGAACGCATCGAATCCGTGGAGAAGCTCAAGCAGTCCGAGGAACGCTTCTCGCGCCTGTTCCGCCTCTCTCCGGAGGCCATTCTGCTCATCGACGCCGAGACAACCAAAATCGCCGACGCCAACGAGGCCTTCAACAGCCTCACCGGCCATGTCATTGGCGACATCATCGGTCACGACACCCTGGAGCTTGGGCTTTACGCCGATCCTGCGGCGCGCGCCGAAATCTATGAGGCGCAAGCCAGGCAGGGCCACGTGGAGAACATGGAGTTCGAGGGACGCCGCAAGGACGGCCAGACCTTCATCGGCTCCATTTCCGCCCAGGCCGTGGACATAGGCCCCCGCACCTACCTGATGGCCATGATGCGCGACGTGACCGAGATGAAGAAGATGCAGGAGATGATGATCCAGACGGAGAAGATGATTTCCGTCGGCGGCATTGCGGCGGGCATAGCCCACGAGATAAACAACCCGCTGGGCATTGTGCTCCAGGCGGCGCAGAATCTGGTGCAACGCACCCGGGCGGGCTTCCAGAAGAATGTGGACGTGGCCGCGAAGCTCGGGCTCGATATGAATCTGCTGCAGGCCTACATGCGCGAGCGCAAGCTCGACGTGTTCATCGAGGACATCCAATCCGCTGCGGTGCGCGCTTCGGCCATCATCCGCCACATGCTCGACTTCAGCCGCAGCAGCGAGTCGCGCCGGAAGGTCTGCGACATCCCCGGCATCATCGAAAAGGCCATCACCCTGGCCGGCAGCGACTACGACCTGAAGAAGAGCTACGACTTCAAGCGCATCAAGATCGAGCGCGACTTCGAGGACGACCTGCCAGCCATCAACTGCACGGAGACGGAAATCGAGCAGGTGCTGCTCAACATTCTGCGCAACGCCGCCCAGGCGCTGGCCTCCCTCGACCCGCCCATGGAGGCCCCGCGTATCGTCGTCAGGGTGCGGGCGCAGCCGGAAACCGTCCGCATCGAAATCGCCGACAACGGGCCGGGCATGCCTCCAGAGGTGCAGCGCCGCGTGTTCGAGCCCTTCTACACCACCAAGCCGCCGGGCGTGGGCACGGGCCTGGGCCTCTCGGTGTCCTACTTCATCGTCACCAAGGGGCATGGAGGCAAGATGAACGTGACCTCCCACCCAGGCGAAGGCACAGTGTTCTCCATCGACCTGCCCAGGGACGATGCGAAGGAGGCAGGAGCATGACCCCCCAGATAGCGAGAATCGTGATCATCGACGATGAGGAGCGCATCCGCCAGCTCCTCATGGACTTTTTGGAGGACTTTGAGGAGTTCGCCCTGCGCGCCTGCGACTCTGCCGAGGCCGCCCTGGACGAGCTTGTCCGCGAACCAGCGGACCTGTGCATAGTGGACATGCGCCTGCCCGGCATGGACGGCCAGGCCTTCATCCTCAAAGCCAAGGAGCGCGGTCTGTGCGCCAAGTTCCTCCTGCACACCGGGTCCATGGATTTCGCCCTCACCGAGCCGCTTTTGGCCCTGGGCCTGCGCGAGCGCGACGTCTTCCTCAAGCCCTGCGACACCAATGAGATGCTGGCGCGCATCCGCGAGCTGCTCAACCTGCCGGGAGCATGACATGCCCATCCTGATCATAGACGACGAGGCCGGGCTGAGGCGCTCGCTCACAGCGCATCTGGAGGATCTGGAATACGAGACCCTTGAGGCCGCCAACGGCCAGGAAGGGCTGGACGCGCTTTTGGCTAACAAGGAGAGCGTGCAGGCCGTGGTGGTCGACCTCAACATGCCGGTGATGGACGGCTACACGTTCATCCGCCATGCGGTGAACGAGGCGCCGGGCGTGCCCATCATCGTGCTTTCCGGCGTGGGCATAGTGGAGGACGCGCTTACCGCCATGCGCATGGGCGCCTGGGACTTCATCACCAAGCCGCTGCACAATTTGAACATTCTCGACTACACCCTGGAGAAGGTCTTTGAACGCGCGCGGCTGCTGAACGAGAACCGGCAGTACCAGGAAAACCTGGAGCGGCTGGTCGGCGAACGCACCAAAGAGCTGGAGGACACCCGCCGCCAGGTGATGCAGCGCCTGAGCCGCGCTGCGGAGTACAAGGACAACGAAACCGGCCGCCACGTCATCCGCGTGGGGCAGATCAGCAAGCTGCTGGGCCGGGCCATGGGCATGAGCGAAGCGGAAAGCGTGCTTCTTGGCGACTGCGCGCCCCTGCACGACGTCGGCAAGATCGGCATCCCAGACGAGGTGCTGCTCAAGCCCGGCAAGCTCACGCCCGGCGAATGGGATATCATGCGCCTGCACTGCGTGTACGGCTGCGAGATTCTGGGCCCCCTGGACAGCAAGGACGAGGCGCACCGCATCTGCTCCGACCCGCTGCTGGTGCGCGAGATGGAAGGCAACGAGCAGCTGCGCCTGGCCCGGGTGCTGGCCCTGTGCCACCACGAACGCTGGGACGGCAAGGGCTATCCCTTCGGCCTGTCGGGCGTGGATATTCCGCTGGAGGCGCGCATCGTCACGGTGGTGGACGTGTACGACGCCCTGTGCAGCGACAGGCCCTACAAGAAGGCCTTCAGCCCCGAGGAAGCCGGGAGGCTGCTGCGCGATGGCGCGGGCACTCAGTTCGACCCGGACGTGGTGGAGGCGTTTTTCTCCAACATCGAAGCCATCCGCGCCATCCGCAACCGCTGGAAGGATTAGCCCGCTCCCGCAAAACGCGGACGCAAAAAAGGGGTTACGGTCTTTCGACTGTAACCCCTTGAACTTGCGTGGTGGGCCCGGCAGGATTTGAACCTGCGACCTACGGATTCGTAGTCCGGCGCTCTATCCACTGAGCTACGAGCCCACGCGAGGAAGGCAGGATTAAGCCTTCCGCCCGGAACCGTCAAGCATTTTTTCCATCTCCAGCGCAAATACCTCGGTCAATCCTGTCAAAAACTGAAAACGACGCACCGCAAACCGCAGCATCTGCGCGCCGTCTTTCTCCAAGAAATCCCGCAGTTCCGGGTGTTTCGCCAAAAGCTCCCGGCACGCTTCGGCCTCGGCCGCGGCATCACTAAAGGCCAGCAGCGAAACCGCGACCGTGAGGGCCTGCCCAGGAGCCCCAGCGCACCGCGTCCGGTCGTCTATGAGCAGGCTGGCGCGCGGGTTGGCCAAAAGATTGCGGTGTTTCTGCGTGCCCGCCAGGGTGGCGAGCCAAAATTCGCGCAGGTCCGGCGCGGCGCAATAGGCCATGAGCGAGACATGCGGCCCGCCATCCCCTTCCGCGCCGGGGGCCGGGCAGGTGGCTAGCGCGCAGTGGCCCTGGCTCTGGACAAGCGCTTCGATTTTCTTCAGCATCACGCCTCCGGGTTTGCGGATTTACGCCACGATACCGCGTGCAATCCGCCCCGGCAACACAATCCGTCAAACCGCCAGGAGATGCCCAGTGCCCGCCGCCGATTTCACGTCCCTGAACAACCTGCCCGCCCTGCCCCCGGCCGCGCCGCTGGCGGAAAAGATTGACCGCGCCCGCGCCGTGCTGCGGGCCGTGCTGGCCCAAACCGGCGGCGAAAACGGCCAGGGCGTCGCCGTGGCCTTCACCGGCGGCAAGGATTCCACCGTCAGCCTGGCCCTCTGGCGCGAAGTGCTGCAGCATGGCAATCGCGAAGCGCTTCAAAATAGCAAGCCCGAAGCGCTGGAGAACATCAATGGCGGCGGGACGCAGCATCACGAGAGCGGAGCCTCGCTGCACATCGACCGCGAGGCGCTGCAGAACATCGATGGCGAAGCGTTGCGGCATGTCGACCGCAAGCCGCTTCAAGATGTCGAGAGAGGGGCGCCTCAAAATGGCCATGCAACTTCCTCTGCTGCGCCCATTCTGGCCATCAGTGTGGACACGGGCCTCAAGTTCCCGCAGGTGACGGCCTTCCGCGACCGGCTCTGCGCGGAATGGGGCGTGGCGCTCGCCATCGCCCGGCCAGATCTGGACATAAGCGCCTACCCCGTGGCGCAAGACAAGCTCGCCTGCTGCCGCGACCTCAAAATTCTGCCCCTGGCCAAGGCCATATGCGAAAGCGGCACGCACACGCTTTTGACCGGGCTGCGGCGCGACGAGCATCCCTCGCGGGCGCTGCGGCCCTATGCGGAATGGCGCGCGGCCACGGAGGACACGCCCGCGTACTGGCAGGTGAATCCCATTCTGGACTGGACGGAGATGGATGTGTGGGCGTTCATCACGGGCGAGGCTTTGCCCTATTGCGAGCTGTACCACGAGGGCTACCGGTCGCTGGGGTGCATGCCCTGCACCCGGCCCGCCGGGGCGGACGCCGACG
>Ga0209373_10004054_pt1 | contig 12934 bp, 8 predicted proteins | sample Higcelweek5metaG_FD_187173 | JGI IMG/M metagenome (GOLD analysis project Ga0209373, IMG submission 187173) | Freshwater pond sediment microbial communities from the University of Edinburgh, under environmental carbon perturbations - High... | ecosystem: Environmental > Aquatic > Freshwater >...
TTGTGTCACGGTTGTGGAGCTTGTTCGGTAGCTTGCGAGTTTGGCGCAATTAGTGAAAAGGAAGATGTACTGGGTGAAGTAAATCGTTATGCTGTAACCGAAAAAACGTCGTTGATTGAAGCACGTATGAGAGTGGGCGTTTATTCTCCTGTTTCGGTTATAAAAGCAGCCATAAAAAAGGCCGACAATGCCGAAGTTGTTTTGATGGATTCACCGCCCGGAACGTCGTGCCCGTTTATTCAAACAGTTGCTCAAGCCGATTATGTGATTTTAGTGACTGAACCAACTCCCTTTGGACTGAGTGATTTGAAACAATCGGTCGAAACGTTGAAAACATTGAATAAGTCTTATGGTGTAATAATTAATAGGGCTAATCTGGGAAACGATGACGTGTATATTTATCTCAATAAAGAAGATATTCCTCTTTTGATGAATATACCATTTGACAAAACCATAGCTTCTATTTATTCAAAAGGAGAATTGCTTTGTAAACATCAACCTCATTGGCAATCTCAATTTAAAAATTTATTCAACAGCATACTATATCAATATGGAAATAGCCGTAATTAGTGGAAAAGGTGGAACAGGCAAAAGCAGTATAAGTGCTGCCTTTGCTACATTATCTGAAAAAGTGGTATTGGCCGATTGCGATGTGGATGCCGCAAATCTCTATATTTTATTTAACCCTACGCACGAGGAAGAGCAAGTTTTTGTATCGGGTCAGAAAGCTGTAATTGACTACAATAAATGTCGGAATTGCAGTTCCTGTTTAGATTCGTGTCGCTTCGGTGCCATCTCTTTATCAGATGGAGAAATAGTTATATCGGATATTTTGTGCGATGGTTGTAAATTATGTTCACGCATCTGCCCTTTCGAAGCAATAAACATGGTGAACGAAGATAAAAGCAGAATGTACGCAGGCTCGTTCCGCAATGGAAAAATGGTGTACGGACGCTTATCACCTGGTGAAGAAAATTCGGGAAAATTGGTGAATATGGTTCGCGACAAAGCAAAACAGTTATCAAAAGACCATCAACTCGAAACGATTATTATTGATGGACCTCCGGGGATTGGTTGTTCGGCAATATCAACTATTACTGGAGTCGACCATGTAGTTATTGTTACCGAACCAACTGTTTCGGGCTTACACGATATGAAAAGAGCATTGGAAATAACGTCTAATTTCAAGCTGAAAACTTGGGTTATTGTCAATAAATTCGACTTAAACATGGATTTGACTCATCAAATCGAAAGCTATTGCCAACAAAGAAATATCTCTGTTGTCGGAAAATTTCCATTTAACAGATTGGTGGTTGATGCCATGGTAAATTGTAAAAGTGTGATTGAATTTGCTCCTGATTCTGAAGTGGCGAAAATGATTAGAGAGAGTTATAGTGCAATAACCCATATTGACAGTAAACAAATACATTAGCTGTATGTTAAAATTTAAATATTATTGAAACACAATGGAAGAACAAAAACAATACAAGTACGTGCCAAAAGAAAATGTAATTGTAAAGACAAAACTGCCTAATATAGGCAAAGTAATCATGGTAGCATCGGGTAAAGGTGGAGTAGGAAAATCAACAGTTGCAGCAGGTTTGGCTTTATCACTGGCTCTAGAAGGATATTCGGTAGGTTTATTAGATGCCGATATCTATGGACCATCTATTCCTACTCTTTTTAATTTAGAAACGGTAGAACGACCTGTTTTGACAGAACACGAAGGGAAACATCTTATTGAACCTCATGTCCGTTATGGAATTAAAATTATGTCCATTGGGTTCTTTTTCGATACTCATCAGGCAATTATTTGGCGTGGACCTATGATGTCTAATGGGCTGAAACAATTGATAAATGATACCAACTGGGGAAGGTTGGATTTTCTGATTATCGACACTCCTCCGGGAACTGGCGATGTTCACATTACGCTGCTGCAAGAATTTAATATAACCGGTGCGTTAGTGGTTACTACACCGCAACTGGTTGCAAAGGCTGATGTTCAGAAAGTAATTAATATGCTTGGAGATAAACATATTGGTGTGCCTATCTTAGGAGTTGTTGAAAATATGTCGTGGTTTTCACCATCCCTTCATCCTTACGAGAAATATTTTCTGTTCGGAAAAGGAGGCGGTTCAGATCTTTCAAATGCATTCAATATACCTTTATTGGCGCAAATTCCTATCAATGAAAAAATATGCATGGCATGTGATGAAGGAAAACTCGGCGAGTTATTCTTGGATAATGAAGTACTGTTGGCTTTCAATTCAATTGTAACTCAAATAAAAAGTTGAATTTGAGTGTTTCGTTTCTTTTAAAACGAACATAAGTTCATTAAAGTTGTTTTATTTTTAGCCTAAATCAAAAAGAAAAAAGTTATTCATGCGTTTTTTTTTATTTAACATCTGTTGCATGGAACTCGCAATGAATATTGTCTTTGGATTAAACTGTTGTTTTAATGCTCGTTTCATGTATATATAAATATATGACGATTCTATATCTCTCTCGAAATTATATGTTTGTTTTGTGTTATCATTTGAAGTTTCTTGAAATAATTAAATGAAAAATATATATTCATGTAACTAAATTATTAATCTTAAAAACAATACAAAATGGAAACAAATCAAGTTTATTCAATGCCACGTATTGGAGAAAAAGCTCCTTCATTTAAAGCTGTTACCACACAAGGTGAAATCAATTTTCCTGAAGATTATACTGGTAAGTGGGCTATCTTGTTCAGTCATCCTGCTGACTTCACGCCAGTTTGTACCTCAGAGTTCATGACTTTTGCTACAATGAACAAAGAATTCGAAGCTCTAAATTGTCAGTTGGTGGGTTTATCGGTGGATGGACTTTACAGTCACATCGCCTGGTTACGCACCATCAAGGATAAAATTGAATACAAAGGAATGAAAAACGTGGAAGTAACTTTTCCGCTAATCGAAGACATTACCATGGAAGTGGCTAACAAGTATGGCATGATGCAACCGGGTGAAAGTAATACAAAAGCAGTTCGTGCTGTCTTTTTTATTGACCCCAAAGGTATGATTCGCGCCATGATATATTATCCGCTTTCGTTAGGGCGAAATTTCGACGAATTGAAGCGTGTAATTATTGGATTGCAAACAGCCGACAATTTTAGCGTTGCTCTTCCTGCCGATTGGCGTCCGGGCGATGATGTAATTGTACCTACTGCAGGTTCGTGTGGTGTAGCCAAGAGCCGTATGGAGGGTCAGGAAGAAGGCGTTAAATGTTACGACTGGTTTTTCTGTACCAAAGAATTATCAAAAGATAAAGTAGAAGCTGCTTTGGGCAAAAAATAAGTTGCGAGAAAACACGATGATGAGAGGAATGGGAAACTATTCCTCTTTTTTATATTGAGCAACTGCGAGTTTTGAAAATTTTATTATGATAAAAGTAACTATATATGGAATTGAATATCTCGATATAAAATGAATCCTGTATAATAGAAGAGAGCTGGTAATAAAATTTTAAAATTAGCGAGAAAACTGAAGATTTTAACCGGACATCAGTAATTAAAATGGATTATTTAGAATGGGAATCATAAAAAAAACTATATTTGCAATTCATTAATACTATTGAAATCACAAACCTGATATGTCACTTACAGAGAAAGAAGAATTGGAGGAACTCAAAAATGCATCGATGCAATCTTTTGAGAATCTGTACTTTCGATACAGTGTCAAACTTTATAATTTTGTACTGAAATTATCGAAAGGCAACAAATATATGGCTGAAGAGCTGGTACAACGTACTTTTATAAAGGTGTGGGAAAATCGTGATCAGATTAATTCAGACAAAACATTTATTTCCTATTTGTGCACTATTGCAAAGAATATGCTCATTAATGAGTATGAGCACCAAACTATCCAGTTTATTTATCAGGAATACGTTCGGGTTCAGATGGCTGATATCGGAAATAGTACAGAGCTCGATGTAGACAAAATGCTCTTGGATGAATACATCGAGAAACTTACAGAAAAACTTCCTCCTAAGCGTCGCGAGATTTTTGTTTTAAGTCGAAGAAAGGGATTGAGTAACAAACAGATTTCGGAACTCTTGCACATCTCAGAAAGCACTATTGAAACCCAGCTATCGAAAGCGCTCGCATTTATGAAGAACGAGCTTAATATGCATTACGAATATGTTTTCTTAACGGTTTTCTATATGTTGGTTAAATAGCGTTAATTACAATCTTTGAGTAGTGGAAAACAATGCTAAGAACTGTATACATCATAAGCAGGAATTTATTTAAAAATGAAAAAAGAAGAATGTCTTATAATATTTGAGCGTTACATCCTTAACACAGCAACTGCTGAAGAGGTGAAACAACTTAGCCATTGGATTAAACACAACACTGATGTTTCGGGATGGCTTGAAAGTCAGATATTAAATTCGTCGAGTGAAATGGATAGAAATATTCAAATGCGAATGCTCAATAACATCAAATCCGAAATAAGTAAATCTGCTCATTCTCCTGTTTTAGCAAAATTAAAAAATAACAGTCGTATTCAGTTCAGACAGTGGTTGAGGATGGCTGCCATGTATATTATTCCATTATTAACAGCTGCTGGAGTTTATTTGTACATGTCAGCTAATAAAGTTACAGAATCATTAATTGTATCTGTTGATAGAGGTCAGAAAGCCAGCATTATTCTTCCCGATGGTAGTAAAGCATGGTTAAATTCGCTTTCGAAACTTACGTATACTAGCGATTATAATACAGAAAAAAGGGTACTTAAACTGGATGGCGAAGCTTATTTTGAAGTGGCTCACCAACCTGATAAGCCCTTTATTGTTCAATGCGAAGACTTTTCGGTGGAAGCGCTGGGAACTGCTTTTGGAGTGAAAGCTTATAATGAAGATGTTGTAATCTCCAGTATCTTAATGAGAGGAAAGATCAAAGTAACAACTCTTGAAGGTTCAACCATTTTAAAGCCCAATGAAAGAATATTATACGATAAGTCGACCAAACAAATCAACAAATCTGAAGTAACTAATGCTGTTGATTTTACTGGTTGGATACATAATGAACTCAGGTTTGAAAATGAATCATTAGGCGAAATAGCTAAAAGTATTCAGCGCATTTATAACGTTGAGATTATTTTTGCATCCGAGCGACTAAAAAAATTGCGTTACACAGGAACAGTTGAGAATAATAGTCTCGAAAGTGTGTTGAATATCATTACGCTTACTTCGCCAATATCGTTTAAAATTGAAAATCAGAATGTAACACTTTTTGAAAATAAACGATTGATGAAGCATTATATAGAGTAAATATCAAATTTGTAATTGATAGGTATTGCTATGAACAGGTTGACTATTTTATTCAATCTGTTTTTTTTTGAATTATTTTGAAATTAATTTAAGTTCGGGTAGGGGAAAATCCGGTTTTGACTGTATACCTATTAAATAACCAATAATTCTAACATCTAATTCATTTAAAAATGGAAAGAAAAATCAAACCTCGCATTTTGAGGAGAGCATGGCTAAAGTTGAGTTTTATTGCGCTCATGGCCTTGTTGACGCCTCATCTATTCGCACAAATCACTGTAAATGTGCAAAACAAACCTATTAAAGAAATATTAAAATCTATTGAAGCGAAAAGCGATTATCGTTTTTTCTACAATGAAGGACTCAAGGGGCTTGACAAGATTAGTTCACTTAGAGTAAGTAATGTGGGAATCGATGCCGCTATGACTGCCTTACTCCAAAACTCTGAAGTAGCCTACAAAAATGAAGGAAACAATTTGGTAGCTCTTGTTGCTAAAGAAGCTGAAAAACGAGGCCCGTTAAGACGAGTGTCGGGTAACGTATCCGATTCGAAAGGAGTTCCGATTATTGGTGCTACAGTTATGGTAAAGGACTCCAAAGTTGGAACGATAACCAATTATGATGGTGATTTCTCACTAGATGCAGAGGCCAATGAGACATTAGTAGTCTCTTATATCGGATATGTTAGTAAAGAATTGAAAATCAATGGGCAGAGTCGGCTGAATGTAAAGCTGGAAGAGAATGTGAAAGCCTTGTCCGAAGTGGTTGTTACAGCTTTAGGTATCAAACGAGAACAGAAAGCGCTGGGTTATGCTGTACAAGCTGTAGAAGGTGATTTGCTGCAGACAGTAAAAGGAGTAGATATGGCTACCTCGCTTACTGGTAAAGTGGCTGGTTTGATGGTGAAAAACAGCTCCGAATTCGTTGCTGAACCGACTTTGACATTACGTGGTGAAACTCCAATTTTAGTTATTGATGGTGTACCTTTCAAAAATATGAGCCTGCGTGATGTGCCTTCTGATGATATCGAAAATATAAGCGTTTTGAAGGGAGGAACTGCATCTGCCCTATATGGTGAAGATGGTGATAGAGGCGCTATAATGGTTACCACTAAGAAGGGAACCAAAAATAAAGGGCTTTCTGTATCAATTAATAGTGGAACTATGTTTACGGCCGGATATTTAGCAATTCCGGAATTACAGGCAACTTATGGTCGTGTAATAACTACTGCTACAAATACATATGTGAGATCTGGTGATGGCTCTTGGGGTGCACCAATGGAAGGTCAGGAAGTGATACAATGGGATCCGATTTCGAAAACTATGAAATCAATGCCTTATTTGCCAATAGGTAAGGACAATTTTGCCAATTTTCTTGAACAAGGATATATCCTGAATAATAATATCAATGTAGTTCAACAGGGCGAAAATGGTAGTTTGCGTGCTTCGGCTACCTGGGTACAAAATAAAGGTCAATATCCAAATTCTAAGTTTGATAAATTAACCTACAGTATAGGCGGTGAAATTAAATTTAATAAACTTGCCCTATCTTCGAGTTTAACATATAACAAAAACACAACGCCAAATAAAGGTTTCAGTGGTTACACAGGATACGATCCAATGTATGGGTTGTTGATTTGGTCTGCTGCCGATTGGAATATACTTGATTCTAAAGATTATTGGTTGATACCTAACGAAGTACAAAACAATAGTTATACAGCCGGAAATAATAATCCATGGTTCGATCGTTATGAGAGAACACATAGTATGGATAAAGATATATTAAATGGAGTTTTGGAATTGAACTATGATATTCGAAAATGGTTAAAAGCTAAGTTGAGAGGTGGTTATGAGACATATAGTAACCGTCAGGAAATCAAGGTATCAAAAGGTTCGTTTCAAGGTGCTGGTAGTGCCACGTTAATTCCCAATGGAACTGAAGTATGGGGCGAATCGCAGAAAGGTTCTTATAACTTAGGTATTAGTCGCGGTTATTCAGCAAATAGTGAAGCTATGTTGTTTGCTTCACAGAAAGTAAGTGATTTTAACTTCGAAGGTATGGTAGGAGGTTCATTGCGTTATTATCAGGATGAGGGTATAGAAACACGTACCAGAGGAGGATTGTCTATTCCGGCATTTTATTCGTTGAAGGCTTCGATTGATCCCGTTCAGGTAGCATCAAATATATATCGCAAACAAACCAATAGCTTTTTTGGACGTATAGCTGTGGACTGGAAAGATATGTTGTTTCTTGAAGCTACTTTCAGAAATGACTGGACATCAACTTTGTCGGCTGCAGAACGTTCTTATTTCTATCCGTCCGTATCAGGTAGTTTCCTTCTTTCAGAGATTTTGCCAAAACAAGATTGGTTATCATTCTGGAAAATTCGCTCTTCTTGGGTGACATCCAAAAAAACAGCAGGTATTTATTCAATTAATAATGTATATACAATCACAAATGCAGCCTGGGGAACTTTGAGTACCGCCAATTATCCAACATCAATTCGTGGTAATGATATTTTTCCGGAGTCTACATCAACTATCGAAGTTGGTTCTGCTATAAATATGTTCAAAAACAAAGTTTCAATAGATGTTGCCTATTTTAGTAAAGATATGTTTGATTTTATCAGATCAGCCTCTGTAAGTTCAGCCTCAGGTTTTTCTTCAAATTATTTGAATATTGACGAAATCAGAACCCGTAAGGGAATTGAGGTGGCATTGGACGTTACACCAGTAAAAACAAAAGATTGGCAATTAGATCTGAATGTAAACTGGACAACTTCTAAAACAGTATTTACTCAACTTGATTCTCTTTATTCAGGTGATAGACCTTGGATCAAGGAAGGTATGCGTACTGACTACTACTTAATTCGCGATTACTTAAAAGATCAGCAGGGAAATATCATTCATAACGCCAGTGGTTTACCTTTGTTTTCTAGCTATGATTCCAATTATGGTTATTCTGATCCTAAGTACATTTGGGGTTTAGGCGTTAATCTACGCTATAAAAATTGGCAGTTGGGTGTTTCTGTAGATGGACGCGTCGGTGGTTTAGCTCAAACAATTACTGAAATGTACATGTGGCGTTCGGGTTCACACCCTAACTCATTGGTGCCTGAACGTTATCTTGATGCTACAGTACCAGGTTCGAAAAATTATTTGGGAGAAGGCGTAAAAGTTGTTTCGGGTACCGTTACTTATGATACCTATGGAAACATTACAAGTGACAATCGTGTATTTGCTCCTAACGATGTGAAAACAACTTACAAATCATATATCGAAACTTATCACAAAGGAACTGCATGGGGTGGGTCTCCTTCACCTGTTGATTTATACGATGCTACTTTCTTCAAAATTCGCGAAGTTTCGTTGACATACAATTTGCCTCACTTACTTACAAAGAAGCTCGCAATGAAGGATGTTTCGGTATCGGCAATTGCACAAAATGTATTTTTATGGGCAAAGCAGTTCAAATATTCTGATATTGATGGGGGTTCCGAAAATTTCTCCGATCCTTCACAAAGATATATCGGTTTCAATGTTAAAGTCGGCTTTTAATTGTACTTAACAATATAATAATCAATTAAAAATTAAATAATATGAAAATGAAAAATAATATATTGCGGATAATAAATAATAGCCTCCTGTTGGTTTTTCTGGCTTTTGTTAGCTGCGACAATTTTGACGATATAAATACAAATCCGGATGCGGCAACTAATCCAAGCCCATCAATGATTTGTACAAATGTAGTACTAAAAACCGTGAAATTTAACGGTAGAGATGCAATGGCATTTCTCGATGCTAATTTATTGGCTAAATATGTGGGATTTGCTAATCAAAGTCAGCAGGGTTCACAATATAATTCAATATCAAATAGTGATTTTGGAGGTATGACTCTGCTACCCAATATTGATCAAATGGTAAAAAACTCTGAAGGCAATATTATGCAAAATTCTTATAAAGGTATAGGGAAGTTTGCTTCTTCATGGATGTTTTATAACCTTACCATGCAAATGGGTGACATACCTTATAGTGAAGCTAATCAAGGTGAAATGGGTAACTTTAGACCAAAATATGATACTCAGGAGCAGGTTTTTATTGGCATTTTAAATGAACTGAAAGAAGCAGATGGATTTTTCGCAAGTGGAGTAACTTTTGATGGTGACCCGACTCCTTACGCAGGTAATCCTGATAAATGGCGCAGAGCATCCAACGCCTTCGCGTTGAAGGTGTTGATGAGCTTGAGTAAAAAGGCTGATGTCGCTTCTCTTAATGTAAAAGGGCGTTTTGCCGAAATTGTAGCCGGAGGAAGACTTCTTGAACCGAATACGGGATTTTTAGGATTGAATTATTCTACTGTTAATATGCACCCACTGTCAGGTACTAACGATTTGTTTACAAGTCGAACAGACGTAAGCTCCTTATTAATAGATCATTTAAAAAGTTTGAATGACCGACGTTTATTTTACGTGGCCGATCCATCAGCAAAACAAAAGGCAGCAGGTTTAGCTGAAGGTGATATGGCGGCATATGTGGGAGTGGATGTATCTATCGATTATGCAGCCATGACAGCTCAACACTTGTTAGGAGCCTATTCATTGTTAAATTCAAGGTATTTAAAAGAAGCCACCAGCGAGCCAAGAATGATGGTGACTTATGCCGAGCAACAATTAATATTGGCCGAAGCTCGAATACGTGGCTGGATTACTACCGGTAATGCAAAAGATTATTATGAATCGGGCGTTAAATCAGCATTGGCAGCCATGATGGCAACAAAAGCTTCTTATGCTCATGGTAAACCAATTGATCAGGCTTATATTGATAGTTATTTCACTGGAGAAGCCGCATTTAAAGCTACTACCGATGAGCAATTGAAACAGATATGGTTACAGCGCTATGTTCTTAATTTCATGCAGGATGCAACACATTCATATTATGAATTCAGACGTACCGGTTTCCCTGTATTTCCTTTAAATCCGATTACTAATCTGAATCAGAATAACCCTAACGGCTTCCCAATGCGTTGGTTATATCCGGGGTCAGAGACCAATACAAATCGTGAAAATATGAAAGCTGCTTTGGATCGTCAGTTTGATGGTTATGACGAAGTGAATAAAATCATGTGGATTATTAAGTAAAATTTAAAGAAGAATTGTTGTTGTCAATTTAGTTTTTTAAGGTCATTTCTTTAGCCCAACTGGCCTTGTGCTGGTTGGGTTATTTATTAACTATACAATTATGAATAACTATACAATTATGAATAAAACTTTGGTAAACATATTAATTATTTCACTTTTGTGTTTTTCTCAATTCTCTTTCCCCAACGATAAATCATCTGGTTGTCTGAATATAAATATTCAAAAACCTGACACAAATGTAGCTCTACCACCTGCATGGGCTTTTGGGCTTCTGTATGGTGGTTATACCAACCAACAACAAACCGTCCAGCGCATTGATGACATTCAAAAGCACGATTATCCTATTGATGCATATTGGATTGATTCCTGGTTTTGGAGTTTCGCAGAAAAAGGTCGTGGACCTAAAAAATACATCGATTTTGTGGCTGATACAGTTGATTTTCCCAACCGAAAAGCAATGTGGGATTATATGGAGCAGCGGAATATCAAAGGTGGCTTTTGGACCTGGGATTGCATTCTGAAAACCGGAAACGAAGAAGCTTTTGAAGATTTTTTGAACAAAGGATATTTCAGAAGCACTTATTACGAAACGGGTTCGTGGCACAATAACAGTACAACTACTGCCATGTTTAATGCTGAAAACAAGCAAAAAGGAACATTGTGTGGGAATATTGATTTTTCTAATCCGCAGGCAATTGCTTATTTTAAGCAAAAAATGAAGCCCTTTTTCGATGAAGGAGCCGATTTCCTTAAACTCGACCGAACCTCGGCTATAAATGTATCAAAAGTTATTTTCGAAATATCGCAGGAACTTGGCAAAGAAACCGAAGGACGTGGCTTTATGCTCAATCATACCGGTGGACAGGAGACCGAAGAATACAAAAAGTATCCATGTAAATGGACTGACGATACCCGTTCGGACTGGAACATTGAAAAACCTACCAAAGAATTTAATTCGTGGGTGCCGGCAATTGCATTGAAAGAAAACATAGCCATGTTTACCGATCCCAAAAAACGAAGCAGCGAAATTCCTTTTCTGACTAACGATTTGGGAGGTTTCGATATGGGAGAAACGGATAAGTTGGACGAGGAACTTTACATACGTTGGTTGCAGTTTTCAATTTTTGCACCGATTGTTGAAGTGTTTTCGCAACCCGAAAATCTTACAGCTAATATGGCTTATTTGTATAGCGAACGTGCAGATACTCTGTTTCGTAAATATTCACATCTTCGCATGGAGTTATTTCCCTATATTTACTCTTATGCTCACAAGGTAAGGCTCGAAAGTAAACAAATGATGCAAGCTTTGCCCAATAATGTATTTGATTATATGTTTGGAAATGAGTTGATTGTAGCTCCTGTTTATGAACAATATGCTACAAAAAGGACAGTTGAATTACCAACAGGCAATTGGGTAAATTATTGGACAAACAAGAAAAATGCAGGTGGTAAAAAGATAGAAGTTGATGCGCCGATAGATCAAATACCACTTTTTGTACGCGAAGGTTCAATTATTCCCATGCGTAAATATGCTTCCTCCATTGAAAAAGGAACCAACGATACACTTATTGTTCATGTGTATCCGGGTACTGATTCAGAATTTACTTTGATTGAGGACGATGGTCGAAGCAATGCTTATCTGAACGGTGAATTTGCCAGAACAAAAATGGTGTTGAAAAGCAATAAAAAGGGATTTGCCCTGACTTTATTGCCTGTGGAAGGTGAATTTAAAGGAATGAAAGAACATAGATCTACTAAGTTTGTGATTCATTCAGACAAAACAATCAAAAGTATAAAGCTAAACAAAGTTAGAACTGAATTTAGAAGCTCAAATCAAATAACAGAAACAATATTTGTTAGTAATTTGAAATCAACAATTTCAGAACTTGAAGTTAGATATAAATGAGAAATTGCAGATACAATTTATTGTTATTGTTCGTGTCGATTCCATTCTTTGTAATGAGTCAACAGCGAATATTGGTTTTGGGCGATTCGCATGGTGCTACCGAAAATGGTTGGGTAAATCAGTTGAAGAAATTGCGTCCAGACGACAGGTTTTTAAATTTGAGCTTAGGCGGTAATACCATAGGATTCCGAAATTTAGATAGAGATACACTAAACACACTAAAAAATATCCCTAATTATTTGGAGCGTGGGAAAAAACATTTTGGTAAAATTGATAAAATAATCATTCTTTTGGGAACTAACGATTGCAAAGCAGTTTTTAAGGATAGTTTACACCTTGTTGCTCACAGATTCGGATGTATGATCGAATCAATACAAAATGAATTTATGGGTTCAGAAAAGCCTCAAATAGTGTATATTACGCCTCCACCATTTGCAAATGATAATGAATTGACTGAAAAATACAAGGGCGGTAATTCAAGATTAAAAATATTGATACCGCAATTATTGCACATGGCTAAAAAACAAGGTGTTAAATGCATTCATCTAAATAAAAAAATGGGAAGAAAGGCGGGAGAAATGACTACCGATGGTGTT